>MDTC01179699.1_pt1 | contig 14367 bp, 17 predicted proteins | sample 811181 | NCBI WGS metagenome assembly MDTC01 (sample SAMN05326644, study PRJNA326480) | marine metagenome | isolation source: seawater | place: Pacific Ocean: North | collected 2011 | reverse complement strand
ATTATATCAAATATACGACTAAAAGTCAACCATTATAGTGTAAATTATTGACATTTTTTCAAAATATGCTTTACATTGCATATTGGGAATGTATAAATAGAACACGGGTGCGTGTTATTGTACGAGTTACAAGAGGCAAGTGTGACGAATTTATTCAAACTCACAGAAGGAATAGTCGAGGTAGCATATTATATGCAGATGGGGTTTCTCTCGACCACGTTACTTAATATTTAAAAGGCAACTTAATTGTTGCCTTTTTTATGGGTATCTATTTCTTTTCTAGCTTTGTGACTCTAGATGTCAATTTTTTGTTCTTTGCTTGCTCTTTATTGACTTTTTCTGCAAGTTCGTTTATCTCATCTTTCAAATCATCGATCTCTTTTGCCACATTTGGAAACTTTTGTCTCCAAATCATTGCTTCTTTGTCTAGAACATCTACACCATACCTGTCGGCAGCCCAGTCAGCTATATCTTCAAACTTTTCATAGCACCAAATACCAAGCTTAGTGTCTTTAAACCACTTTGTTGAAGCGGCACCCAATAAAGATCCAGCTACACTGCTTACTAACCACAACCACATATCTATCTCCTATTTAAGACCACCAAAGTCTGGTCTTTTGCCTTTGCTTCTGAATGATGTGATATTATTCGTATCACTTTGATTGCTAGTATTTAGTCTTGGAGTAGAGTTGCTATTGTTTGAAGTTGTACTACCGTCATTGACTAAATTTTGTGCAGAATCTTCAGCGTCAAATAGCTTCATCTTTGATCGATCTATACCTATGATGAATCGCTTCAGTGTGTTAGTATCGCCCCATCTATTCTTTAACTGCTTGATCATTAACTGACCAAGACCTTCAAGTTCTTCTGTTGAGATTAAACCAAACATGAAGTCAGCAGTCGCAGGTAGACCAAATGATTCTGAAGTATCTTCAAGATTCAAATCAGAACTACTGTAGCCAGTTCTTGTTGTCTGCGTAGCACTCAATATTGGTACATTGAACTCAACTGCTAGACCACGTAACTCTTCTGCAATCGCTTTGATGAGAGTGTATGAGTTTACATTAGCACCAGCTTTCATTCTTGAGCTAGTACATATATTGAGATAATCGATGTAAACAATATCAGGAACAAAGTTCTTCTTGAGCTTCAGCTCATTAAACAGATGTCTAAAGTGTGCTGAACCAGCACTTGCTGTGGGATATTCTTTGACGATTAACTTGCCAGTTGTCTTACCTTTAACTCGATTAATCTTCTTGTCAAATACATCTTTAGGCATATCTTTGAGAGTGTCGATTGTGACATTCATTAGATTCGCATCAATACGCTCAGATATCTTCTCTTCTGCCATTTCCATAGTGATATACAAGACGTTCTTACCGTCCATCAGATTAGCTGAAGCACAATGAGTCATGAATAAAGTCTTACCGACACCAGTACCAGCAAGAGCAATACTCAGAGACTTTCTTGATAAACCGCCTTTTGTGATTGTATTGAACATCTCTAGATCAAAACCAATCTTGTCTTCTTTAGTACGATAGAAGTCAAATCGACCATCACTATCTTCTAAGAAGTCGTGACCAATCGCTTGGTCAAAAGATACACCGAGTGCTTTACTCAGCAGATCAGGAATAGAACCCTTGTCTAAGTCTTTGTGTTGACCGTCTAGCACAAGAATCGATTCACGAACTGCATTGTAAATGGCTTTGTCTTGACAAAACTGCTCAGTCTTGTCTACTATCCACTCAAGATCAGTATTGCTATCATACTCTAAACTGTCTATAGTTTCGACAATGGTTTTATATTGTTCATCACTTATATTCGACTTCTCTTCAATAGAGATGCGGAGTGCCTCTTTTGTAGGCACTCCGTTGTAGTCTGATATATAACTAGTTATTGCTTTGTACAATATCTTTTCTGATAAGTCACCGAAATATTCTTCGCTCAGAAAGGGTATTACCCTTCGCATATAATCTTCGTTATGTAAAAGTCCCGAGAGAATTGTATTCTCAATCATTAACTATACTCTCCATAGCTTCTGCGTCATCTTCTTGTAAAATACTTTTTGTTGCCATAGTATATTGCTCTTTGATGTAATCAGCAAAATCAGTCTTTTCAAACATCATTAGCCAAAACTCTTTATTGTCAGCAATCTCTTTGGCTCTCATCAGCTTATCGCTCAAAACTTCACCAGTAGCAGGATTCACAGCTTCATACCAACCAATCTTTGGTTTGTTTATGTAACCGCCAATCTCTGCAACGTCCATCAAGCCAGACCATTTTGATATGCCACCCTCAAACGTGACACTTACTGGAATCTTAGCTTTCTCTCGAACATGGCGAGACTTCTCAATGTTAATGATGAAATGATAACCAGCAATCTCTTTGCCTTCTTTCTCTTGTTGACGACCGATGATCCAGATTGCGTCAGCAGAGTAATAAGCACCAGTACCGCCAGATACGATATCTTTCGGGTACAGACCAATCTCTTTATAAGTGTGATTGACTGCGACTAAAGGAATATCTTTCAGATTCAAATGTGGTGTTACCATTCTAAACAGAGACTTCATCTGTTTAGCTCTTGACATATCAGCAACAGACTTACCAGACATTGCATCTTCAACTTCTTTCTTAGATGCTAAGTTACCGATAGAATCGATCACAATACATACTTTATCTTTCTTTTCTAAGCCATCAAGCTGTTGCATGATATCAAACTTTAACTGCTCAACATCAGTAATTGGAGTGTGGACAACACGATCCATATCAACACCAAACGATTCAAAGTAAGATTGCGGAGTACCAAATTCTGAGTCATAAAACAAGACAACAGATTCTGGGTACTTCTTCTGATAAGCGGCTGCCATCAAAAGAGCAAATGCTGATTTAAAGTGCTTAGATGGACCAGCTAACATCAGCAGACCCGGTGATAATCCACCATCAATACGACCAGATAGCGCAACGTTCACCATTGGAACTGGTGTCGGTGCCATCTCTTTTTTGCCAAAGACTTTAGAATCTGCGATAGAAGACGTAAGCTTTATCGTAGAATTCTTAGTCAATTTTTCCATTAACGACATAATATTCTCCTGCTTATTATATGTGTGTCAGCTATTATAACACTAACCTTGGTATATGTCAAACAGCTTTTTCTCAAATGCTTCAATTTTTTCTGTACGGTTGGGCCAGAGAATGTACTCTTTCTCTGGGTTTGCTTTTAGATTGTTTAACAATGGAACAATCGCATTGTATAACTTATCTAGTTGATCTTGTGTAGCTTCTGCGGTAGAGGCTACAGCGGTTGCTTCTTCTTTAACTGCCTTTACAGCTTGTAGCTCATCTTCATCTACAGCCGTAAAACCGAAATCAAATATATCGGACATTTTGTTTCTCCTGTTGTATACTATTTAGTCAGGTATAGCACTAAAATCTTCTTTTGTTTTTGCTATTAAAAGATATTCTTCTTTTAGCCACTCGTCATAACGCTTAATCCAATAATCTTTGGGTTCTGTCTCTTCACCCCAGTCGGATCTCTCAAGCATAGCATCGTTATATTTTTGAGTTACAAAGTCTTCAAAGGTTGGTATAATCATTTTCATAAATTTCTCCTATGAAAAAAAGCTTTCTAATGAATTAATATACTCTAACTCCCAGTTGATAGCATCAGAAACTAACTTTAAGGGATCCTTGAATGTTTTATTGAACTGCGTTTCATAATCAATGTGATCATGTAAACCGAACTCCTTCGGCAAAAACGGATTGAATGACACCACATTTTCCATAGATGGATTGGGCATCTTTAGGTAACAGAACTTCACTTTAGATCCGTTCTTGATACCCTCTACTGAAAGACCGTGTTTCTCGATCTGTTTATTGTACAACAAAGCACCTCTGACGTGGATTGGTGTACCTTTCTTGTAGATAGTGTATTTATCTTGCCACTTATCTATGTCACTTACACCGCGAGGAAAAGAGACATCTTCTGGTGGCAGACTTTTGAATTCTTCATAGAAGTCTGCTACGAACTTCTGTAAGTCTGCTTCTGTTGAGTTAAGCATCAGCGTATAAGCTTTCACGAACTTATCGCGAACAACTTGAGGCGTTGACGACTTGACTGCTTCAATGCCCATGATCTTTAGCTTGGGCTTTGCATACTGAACACCTTCATTGTTATACACGTTTAGTATATAGCGTTTCTTAGCCATCCAGATACCCTTATCTGCAATAGCTTCGCGAGCCATGACCATTCGATTCTCGTAGCCATTCATCTGCTCATTCATCTCAGCATAAGACTTAGTAAGAACTGGCACGATTTTCTCTTCGCAAGCTCTATCTATAAACTTAACTGGATCTTTTGGATTGACTGCTTTGACAATCGGGCTCATATCAACATACAGCGAATCTGTGTCCATGGCTATAACATGATCATCATTTGTCTTGAGCATACTATTCATGAACTCATTCATGGCTTTCTCAGCCCACTTGATCGATAATTGACCGGATAGTGTGATGCCCTCTGCAATGTTCAATTCAAAGTATCGAAAGTATTGATTGCCTAATGCACCATAAAGGGAATTGAGCAAAATCTTTACAGCCATCTGGGTGTTATCAAGTCGATTGATTTCTCTATTCAGGTCAGCACTCTTTTCTTTCTCATAATCTTGCTTGAGTTTAAGCATATCATTCTTTACAGTTCTACGCTCATTGTATAGACCAATAATTATTTGAGGCAAAATACCTTGCTTGTCTTTACGATACATCGAACCATTTGCGGCTACTGCGACATCTAACGCTTTTGCTTCTTCAGTCAAACCATTGTTTAGATAGTGATCAACACCACTGACGGTAAAATTGTCTCGCACTAACGTCTCTGGCGACATATTGTACTGCACGATTAAGTTTGGATATAGAGAATTCAAGTCAAATGAAGTAACCCATTCGCTCATGCCACAACGAGGCTCTTTCACATAGCCACCAGGGTAAGCATCTTTGCGTTTGTCTTCATTAGGTGGCACAGCAATTTTCTTAGCATCTAGATATCTGTAAATGATAGAGTCCCATATGCCAGTTGTGCCGAAAGTCTCTGCGTAGTTAACACCACCCTTGTATGCAATAACAAGTGCTAAGTCCATCAATCCAGTCTGCTTGTCGATCTTGTCTACTAACTGAACATCTTTGATATTGTAGTCAATGAACTTTTGGTGATTAGATTTGTATAGATCAAAAAGTGTACCGTGTTCTGCGTAAGACAACTTCTTCTCACCAAGAACAACCGAAGCAATGTGATCTAATGAGTAAGACGCTTGAGTGCCATAACTGTAACCAAACTTCTGAAACAGATCATAGTAGTCTACTTGTTGAACACCATATATCTCATAAGCGTCCATCTTTCTACCCTTGATGCCGATCTGTCTGTACTTCGTGACACCGAAGGGGGAAAACTTCTTCACGGTCTCTTTGCCTAGAATATTTTCTGTTCTCTTGACCATATATGGAATATCAAACAATCGAATGTTCCAACCAGTAATAATATCAGGTGTATTGTGTAGCCAGTAATTCAAGAACTTGAGAATCAGATCGCTTTCACCTGCACATTTAACGTACAGCACTTCAGCACCGTCTAGATCAAGCTCAGTCTTCTCAACATCGTAATCGCCACAAGCCCATATATAATATGTGTTTGACTGACTGCTCTTATAGCAGATTGAAGTGATTGGATATTTAGCAACATCTGGCTCTGGAAAGCCATCATCAGATTGAACTTCTATATCTATATTGCCAACATTGATCAACTTTAAATCATATTCGATGACACCGGGATGACCGCGGTTTATGAACTGTGCAACGTAATTTGTGTTGCCATATACCTTAAAATTCTCCACATCGTCATACTTCTTACAGAAGTCCATAGCTTCGCTCATAGAGTCTAGCTCGATTGGCTCAACGCGAGTGCCATCAAGTGATTTCCACTCAGAGTTTGGATTCTTAGAAGGTAGATATAAAGTCGGTGAGAATGGCACTCTTTTCTTGACTGCTTCACCACGATTGTTGTAACCACGATACAGCATACTGTTGCCATATCTGTTTACGCAGGTATAAAAACTCAAATTGATACTCCGATTTGTATGCAAGTGCGTACATTGTACATGATATTGACCGAACTGTCAAGCTTTTTAATCAGTTCTTTCACCTTTACCGTAGTCGATTACTACGGGGAATCTTGGTACTCCATCGGGGGTGAGACCAAAGTATCTCAGTGTTGCCCAATCGGGAGTTTCTCCAGATTCGAAAAGCTCTTTGAGTTGGGCTTGAGTACCTCTCACTCCAGCACCGACTTCTGTGCCATCTGGCATTTCAATTCTGAATCTCTTGACATATCCTGCCCAGTTGCCCATTCCCTCTACTACTGATAAGACTTTAAACTCTTCAGTGATAAACTCTTTTCTTTTGAGTAAAGACTTTGATCGTTTGTTTTCGTATTTAAGATCATATCTGACCATTTGACCCTCAAAGCCATCTGTCATATAAGACGAATACTCTTCATCTAGTTGATCTTTATTGTTGCACTGAATAGTCGGTACAATCTTCAGATATTGATTATTACTTTCGATTACACTTAATATAAAGGCTGTTCTTAAACAAAATGACATATCTCGTTCGTGGGCATTATACAAATCGTATATATGATACTGGACAAGCCTCTCTGATTCAATCAAGGCTTCTTCAGTAAGTTTAGTCTTTCTAACTAAACTGACTATCGTGTTAAAGTCTTCTTTCAGTTCATGGTTATATAACTCACCGTCAAACGTTATATGTGGATATTCTTCTACAATGGGTTTCATTGCTTCCCAGATATGTGGACAGCTTGTTATAGGTTTACCGCTTCGGGTAAATAAACCATTAGTGTTTACTATGCACCGTATTCCGTCTAACTTAGGCTGACTGTACACAGGTTCGTCAGATGTTATTTCGCTAATTTTAGTTTTTGTATAGTCCCTAGCCAGCATTGGATCAAACTGATCGTAACTATCTATTTTACTAATATCGGTGAAATACTCTTTCTCTACTCTCTTATCCCAAGTTGCTTGAGCTTCTGCTTGGGCTTGAGTGTATGAATTGGTGCTGTTGACTTTGCCAACATTTTTTGCTTCGCTAAGATTCCATTCGCTTGTTACTGATTTACCGTCTTTTAGACCTGAAACAGTACGAGTGCCAGCATGATTATCATTGGAATATCCTACTTGTATTTGCCACGTTCGTATCTTTCCGTTACTGTCACGCTTGTATAGTTCAGGTAAAACTTCAATATTTTCCATAGATATAACCTCATTTTCAAGTCATAGTGTAACATAATTATCAAGTCATGTCAAGTTACATCTTTATCAATAGGGGATATTGATTAAGAAATGCTCAATATACTGAAAGCAATCAAGTAGATGCTTACGGCAGACAGAGCTAATATTGAGACCAGTTCACAAAAGAAACCATCGCAACCCTGTACAAATTCGCGGATTGCAGTTCTCATAAGCTTTGTTTTCTCCTTTAGTTTTAGTTTGAAAGTTGGTGAGCTATGTTAGCCTCACCGCATATAGTTACTCTGAAAGAAACTGTTTTTCACTTTCAGAAGAATTTATAGCTATAGTTCTAGGCTTAAGTTCTTCTGGAATGACGTTCTCCAGTTTAACTTTAAGTACACCGTCTTTGAAAGTCGCATCTCTCACAACGATAGTTTCAGCAAGAGTAAACGTTCGTGTAAACGCTCTTGCCGCTATACCTTTGTGTAGATACTCTGTATCAGTGTCAGTTGAACCTTTAGAATCACCCTCAATTGTGAGGATACCATCTTTGACGACAACATTTAGATCGCTTTCAGTGAATCCGGCTAGTGCCAGTTCTACAACATATATCATTTCACTTTCTTTAATAATGTTGTAGGGTGGGTAAGAGCCTTGACTACTTGTTGCATGATGCAACTGGGTCATTCGATCAAAAATTCTATCAAAACCGAGAGTGGTCAGCGGGTCGTACTTAGTTTGCGTATAAGTCATTTTAAGACCTCCATTTATGCAAGGTTAATTTAGTGAGTCCCTTATTAGGCTACTCATTTTTATTTATACAAAAGTGTTACTCTAAGTTACAAAAAAGATGAAAATTTTGTAACATTTTTTCACAAAGTTGAAGATGCTGTCGTAGCTTCTGAACTAAACCTCACCCGTTTCAGCTCACGCATTCTTCACTACGGTTTACAGTTATACTCTGAGTCGTTTGTTTGTGGTAGTCACTCCACTTCTATCATCGCATGACCAAACTGCTGACTAGTCACTAACTAAGCGACTTGTACGGGTAATTATACAACAATATGATTGGTTTGTCAAGTACTATTATAACTCTTCGGCTATATACTTTGATACATCGTTAATGTCTTTTTCAGATAAGTAAGAGGCTTGTCCCCACATCATGTTAGATTGTTTTCCAACAATGCCTCTGTCTTTATAAGTCAAAAGTCGACCAGCAATATAGTCTACTGATTGACCAGCTAGTCTTGGACCTAGACCACCTTCTCCGTTAGATCCATGACAAGCAGAACAACTGACCCAGAGCTTCTCGCCCATGCTGGGTTCAGCAACTACGATTCCATTTGCTTCATTGTAAGCTTCGATTTCTTTCTGCTCTTGAATGGCTACATTCTGGCTGTCTTTGTAAGCTTCATAGCATCTGCCAGAACAAGCGTGACTACCACCGCCATCTGTGTGCAATGTGGGATAAATTAATGCGATATAGAACACGACACAAAATAACATACCGATTAAAACGGCTAACAACTCTTTCATAATATAATCCTAATTTATCGTTTTTTGCCAATACTATATTTTGCAACTAGCTCCCAATCATCTTTTTCTTTAAATGGAAGTATTTTGATTTGTGATAAAGGTGTCACTGGATCAGTAATAGCACTTGCGTCAATAGGTTTAACTAAGTTCCACTCAGTCAATAGTGCTATAATTGTATTTCTTCTGCCCTTATCTTCTTCTGAAAAGTCGTTTGTTTTACCGTCTAGCATAAACAACTCTTTGAAATGCACGATATAGTACTTGCCTTGCTTATGTAAAATGTGACAAGATTGAAACAATTTCTGTTCTTTTTTAGACGCAATGCCTATTCTAGTCAATGTCTCTTTTATTTTAAGAAAGCTTTCCTGACTGGGTAACGTTACCTCAACGAGTTCGTCTATTAGATTCATTTTTAATACCACCAATATCTTGTTGTTTTTTTATGGCTTCTAGCTCACTACTAGACAACAAAGACAGATATTCTTGACCCACTATTCTGTTACAGCCATAGTGAATACAGACCAATTCAAGTTCTTCATTACTAGCATTCTTTACCCATTTAGCCCATCGCTTTTTAGGTCTAATACTATTTATAAGATACTCGTATTGGGGTCGCTTATCAAGCTCATGCCGAACGTTCATTTCATTGGCGTATAAAATTGTATCTGGAAAGTAAGATAATGCGTTATTTACCAACCAGGGCTCATATGCTTTTTCACTCAAAGCATCATTTTCACTGTCTCGCATCATATTCTTTTTAGAAGAATTGATCGAGTTAACATAATCAAACGGAGAAGTCATCTTGTGATTCCTTTTCAATATCATTCATACAAGAGTCGCATATCTTTTCTTGTGCCAGTTTTACAACATTTGAGTCGCTTTCTTCCTGGTATCTATACTTCACAATCGCATAGTCGTCACCAAGTTTTCCTGAGCAGACAAAACACGTTTCTTTTTTAAACAGCTTCACTTCCAATCTACCTCTGCCATTAGAGTGGCAAGTGCGGCTACACGATTGATTTCAGAGTTTGCCACAAATGCTTCTTTATACTGATATTCAGCTAGAATAATAATCGCATCTGCGATACTTTGAGTAGTACCGATCTTGCTAGGAAGAGTGTCATACAACTGACGATATAAGACTGCTGAATCAACATCAGAGTTTTCAGCAACCCACTTTCTGGTTGCAGTGAAATCTTTAGACTTCATCAGATCGATCAAGCTGGCTATATTATCACCAGACTTGTTACTTAGAATACCAGAATCAATATTACCAGTAGTAGCGTAACGCTGTAATTCATTAAGGACTCTACGCCAATCTGGGAAATACAACTGTACCAGTTCAGCAACAGCTTTTTGATCATATGTAACACCTTCTTCTTTGAGAATACCACAAACTCGTCTAAAGAACTGACTCGCCATACTAGGCTTGTCTGATTTATCTATAGCGAATTCTATGACACTACACCTTGAATGTAGCGGTTCAATAATTCGATTCTTAAAGTTACAGGTCATAATAAAGCCACAGTTCTTAGAGAACTCTTCCATAAAGTTCCTGAGTGCAGGCTGTGTAGAGTTTGCGTTTAGATAATCAGCTTCGTCTAAGATGACATACTTTCTGCCACCAGTGAATGAAACACTTGAAGCAAAGTTTGATATATCGTGGCGCAAGGTGTCAATGTTACCGTTCATCGAACCATTGATTACTATATAGTCACTGCCGATTTGCTCTAACATCGCTTTCGCAATAGTCGTTTTACCGACACCAGCACGACCAGATAATAGTAAGTTGGGAATATTTTTTTGATCTACGAATTGTTGGAATGTTGCTTTTAGAGAATCAGGAAGAATAGTCTCTTCAACTGTTCTTGGTCTGTAGGATTCTACCCACAAAAAATCTTTGTTTTCACTCATCAAAAACTCCATAATATAATAGAACTGATTGAGGGGCTATGCCCCTCACCGTGAATAACTCAGTGTTACTCAGCTTCAGCTTCTTGCTCAGGTTGTGCTTGATCCATTGCACTAGGTGGTACTTCAACCTCTTCACCTTGTGACTTAGCATATGCTAAAAATGCAACTAGTCTTTCGCGAACAGTACCCACAGATACAAGCTCTTCGCCTCTGATTGCACCACGACTAGTAGCCGCATCAATGATTTGAACAGACGCAGTAATATCACCGTAAGATAAACCAGGTGTTTGATCTTCTACTGCTTCTGCATTATTTTCTTCTGACATACAATGTTCTCCTAATTTGTAACAATATTAAACAAGTTAATTTTAACGAGATTCAATTGCAATCCAGTATTGCACTAAATCTGACTTAAAGTGTGCCATGCCTTTAGAAGATAAGGTTACTTCGTAATCAGTTGGCACAAGTTTTAGATTATCAGTTTTGATAATCATATTGAACGGCTGAACAGAAACACCTTCTGCCACAACCACTTCATACTTATCTGCTGTAGAAACTTTACTATCAACAGCCGAGAGTTTAATCGAACTACCATCGCTGGTAAATGCAACTTCAGGTAACTGTAAAACACCAGTAGCACGAATAACACTATCTATATCTTTCCAAGATACGTTAACTGTTGCTTCTGGATCAGGAATCTGAATGTCATTCTCAGGTGGTGATACAATTAAAGACTCTGAAGTATATGTATAGTTAACTTCGCTCTTACCAGACTTAATTGTGAATTTTTCATCACCAAAAGAAACTTCTGGATCATCAAATAATGATAAAGTAGCTAACAATCTAGAAAGATCGTATACACCAGCTTTCTTATCAACGTTCTCACCAATCGTTGCGGCAGCCATTACAGTCTTCTGTGGAGAAATAGTTCTCACTACAGAACCCGGCTTGAACACAATACTCGGGTTGATACTTGAGAAGTTCTTTAGAACCCCAACAGTTTTTTCACTAAATTTCATCATCTAAATCCTCATGGTCATGGTTATAAAGTGCTATTAAAGCATAATGTAAAACTTTCATTAAGTCATCACGATTATAGCCGTTTTTCTTGCCATATCGCTGGACATATTTTAGAACATTTCCAAGAGCAAACCCTTGTCCGTGTCCACAATCAATAATAAACTCAGTAGATTGAAACTTATTCTTAGAATAGTGTTCGCTATACGTGGAGTTTATATACGCTTGAAGCTCTTTTATCAGAGTGCCTTCGTTAAACTTATATCGATTCTCATCAAATTCAATCATCTTTCAACTTGCTCCAAATCATTCTCAGCTCTGTGTATTGCTTGCAATCTTAAGATATCAGCCGCTACGTCATGGGTACTATCGTGAGCTATAAAAGCTTTATCCCAATAATCTTCGTCTGCAACTGGTACAAATCCGCTTCTGGTTGTATAGTTAAACTTCGCATCAATGTGAGTACGAACATCTCTTACTTTCCAGAACTTCAATGCGTTAGCAAAAGGTTCACCATTGTTCGTAGCCCACATATGTCGCTGTAAAATAACAGGATCAAATGTGTTACCTCTACTCCAAGAGTAATCTACTTTACCAGCTTCTTCTAAATACGACAGTATTGTATCACAAAACTCAGTCACAGTCAAGTCATTTGATGAAGGTTTTATCTTATCTCTTGCTTCTTTTGGCAGACTTTCCCACCACTCAATATCAGATTTTTTGAAAGAGCAGTCATGATTATCCATTTGATCTTTAACGCTAGCCTTCGCGGTTTGCATTGTATTTGTTAGCTCTGCAAAAGAGTAAGGCTGATCAGTAAATCTGTCCCAAGAAAAAGTCCTATAGGCTATATCGACAATGGGACAAACAAAAACGTTTGCCCCTATTGTTTCTAAATCGTAAATAAAGTCTTTTCTCATTAAGCGGCTTCTGCCTCCTGTTTTTTATCCCATTGCTTTTTGAATTCAGTCACAGTCATTTGACCCATTTCAATATTATACGTTTTACGAACCATAAATAGATTACTCATCTCAGTTCTACCGCCCTTTCTATGAGCTATATTATGAGCCGCATGGGCATCTTTAATCTTTAAAGGTTTTCCGTCAATGTAACACATACCTTTTTGTTCTTGCAATTTAGCTTCTTTATCGTCTTTTGAGAATGATCTTTTTGGATCTAAATAGATCATCTCAGCTTTAGCTTTTTTCCAAAGTGGGTGAGTTGTTATCCACTCACAAAGCTTTACTTGTTTCTTATCGCAATCCCAATTACGAGAATAGTGACAATAATAACTTTGAATCGTCATGCTTGTTTTTTCATTTAGACGATCCATTTCTTTTTTAGAGAGAATATCTTGATATTTCTCGTCTGGATCTTTTGAATAGTCGGTGTGTATATTTTTTACAGCATCGTACCATTCGCCAACATCGCGAAACTCAAAGCTTTCTTTCTCTGTCAAAAATATATAAAGATGAAAGAGCATGATTCTTTCACCCATTCCAATACCATTATTATATTTACCTTTGCGATACTTAGCAACTTCAAATAAAAAGTCAAGAAAAGCGTTGAGCTTTTTCTCTATTTCAGAGACTTTCTTTTTGTTTAGGTTATCGTCATAGTACATTCTTTCATGCTTTTTATCTGTGTGCGAACAGAATTTACTATTGCCGCCCTCTTTATAAAAGCCATAAGATAACCGAGCTATGTACCATTCGACAACTAAGCGATTATTATTGCCCTCAAGATATCTAAAATTATTGCCGTCTGTTTTTTCAAATATACTATGAGGCTCTGATAGTTTATTGTCCATGCCCTTCGCAACTCGAACTATACCTCGCACTAAGCAAGCAATATGCGTCATGCCCGAAGAGTTCAATTTTTCCATCTTGTTGCAATCTGTCGTTGTATTTAAATCGCGAAAGATTCTACCTTTAGTCTCATTATCAAGAGGGGAGTATATACTAAACAATAACTCGTAATTTTCAAATGCTTTTTGCTCTTCATCAGATAGTTCATGAAACATTCTACCCTCTTCATCGCAAACACCAAAATTGCCATTATAAAAATCTAGTATTCCTCTTTTGCGATGCCCACCATCAATTGACTCGTAATCATATTGACCAAAACATTCGACAAGAGTAATTAATCCTATACATTGACCTCTTATCATTGAAGAAATAATTGACCTAGTTTTAGGATTGTTGGGGGTAGTATGTACAGGAGGACGTTGTCCTATAGGATTACAATCTATCTTTCTTGAATTGTTGCTGAATTCTGCGACTGTCCACATCTTTATCTTAAAGTTTATATTAGTCATGACTTAAGCTACCATTTTGTAGGGTTGATTCCACTTACCAAAGTTAATATCGGTGTAATGACTAATATGATAATAGTCAGTCATTGGATCAGAGTTGTCAAACCAATCAGGACCTTTCATCGCTGAGATCAGTTCACTTAAAAACGAAACAAGAGTTGGGTTATCTGCGTAATGGTTCTCATAGTGATACTCATTTACTTGATAGTGATCACTTGGTTTGAAAGGCACAGCACCTTCTTTGATGTTCACAACTAGAGTAGAATGGTGACGAACAGCAATAGATGCTTT
>MDTC01130734.1_pt1 | contig 14367 bp, 8 predicted proteins | sample 811181 | NCBI WGS metagenome assembly MDTC01 (sample SAMN05326644, study PRJNA326480) | marine metagenome | isolation source: seawater | place: Pacific Ocean: North | collected 2011 | reverse complement strand
CGCGAACAGATCCGTCGCAAGCGCCTGTTCTAAGCCCCATTACGCTGCAAATACCTTACACAAACGCCGGCGGGCTTGCCCCGATCCGGCGTATTGTTGTTTTATTAGCTTTCTCTTTTGACCAGAACGGAAATCACCATGTCAGACATCAAAAGCAAACTGAACGATGCCGTTAAAGAAGCCATGCGCGCGAAAGACAAAGAGCGCCTGGCCACCCTGCGCCTGGCCACTTCGGCCCTGAAACAGGTGGAAGTAGACGAACGCATTGAGCTGGACGACACCCGCGTGCTGGCGATTCTGGATAAGATGGTGAAACAGCGCAAAGATTCCGTAGAACAGTTCACCCAGGGTGGGCGCGATGACCTGGCCCAGAAAGAACTGGCGGAAATTGAGGTGCTGAAAGGATTCCTGCCCGCCGCCATGAGCGAAGATGACGTTGCCGCCATCATTCAGTCTGCCATCGCGGAAACCGGGGCCGAAGGCATGAAAGACATGGGCAAAGTCATGGCCGTGGTGAAACCCCAGGTTCAGGGGCGTGCCGATATGGGCGCGGTCAGCAAGAAGGTTAAAGAGCTGCTGGGGTAATCCCCGCCCCCATGGCCGGCCGCATACCCGAAACCTTTATCGATGATGTTCTTGCCAGAACCGATCTGGTGGAACTCATCGACAGCTATGTGCACCTGAAACGCACCGGCAAAAACTACTCGGCCTGCTGCCCGTTCCATCAGGAGAAAACCCCTTCTTTTACCGTCAGCCCCGAAAAGCAGTTCTATTACTGCTTTGGCTGCGGTGCCAGTGGTAACGCCATCGGCTTTCTGATGGATTACACCCGCCTGGGGTTTGTGGAATCCATTGAAACCCTGGCCCGCAACCTGGGCCTGGACGTGCCCCGTGACGAGGATTTCAGCCAACCACGGGAGAATCACCAGCCGCTGTTTCACATTCTGGAAGCGGCCACCGCCTTTTACGAGCAACAGTTACGCAATCCCAAAACCCGCGAACGCCCGGTGAACTACCTGAAACAACGGGGCCTGTCCGGGCAAACCGCCAAACAGTTTCGCCTGGGCTACGCACCCCAGGGCTGGGACAACCTGATCAACGCACTGGGCAAAAGCGATACCGACCTCAACCACCTGATTAAAACCGGGCTATTGATCGAAAACGATCAGGGGCGGCGCTACGACCGCTTCCGCGACCGGGTGATGTTCCCCATCCGCGACAGCCGCGGCCGGGTCATTGCCTTTGGCGGCCGGGTGATGGGGGATGACAAACCCAAATACCTGAACTCACCGGAAACCCCGGTATTTCACAAAGGGCGCGAACTTTACGGCCTGTATGAAGCCCGGCAGGCCAGCAACAAGATCCGCCGCTTTGTGGTGGTGGAAGGCTACATGGATGTCATCGCCCTGGCCCAGTTCGGCATCCCCTACGCCGTGGCCACCCTGGGCACCGCCACCAGCCGCGACCATATCGAGACACTGTTTCGCCACAGCGAAGAGCTGATCTTCTGTTTTGATGGCGATGAAGCCGGCCGCCGGGCGGCCTGGCGCGCACTGGAAAACGCCCTGCCCACCGCCCGCGATGGACGCCAGATCAAATTTCTGCTGCTGCCGGAAGGGGAAGACCCCGACACCCTGGTGCGGCAAAACGGCAAAGACTACTTTGAAGGCCTGCTGGACGAGTGTGACACCCTGTCGGAGTACTTTTTCAAGCACCTTGCCGCCGAGGTGGATACCCGCACCATGGATGGCCGCGCCCGCCTGGCCAGCCTGGCCAAACCGCATCTGGAACAGCTGCCGGCCGGTGTGCTGCAGCAGCTGATGCTGAAACGGCTGGGGGAGATCACCGAGCTGGAAGACATCCAACTGGCAGCGCCGCTAGCCGCCAAGGCAGCGCCCCCCCGGCAAGCGGATGAATTTGCAGACTATTCAGAGTTTGAGGGGTTGCATTCTGATCAGCCACCCCCATATCACGACTACGATGGGGAATCTACAGGCTCCGGCCCGTCAAGATCGCCCCGCCCCAAGCCCGTCAGACGGCAGGCCCTGGATAAAAACAAGAAACGGGACGAGATCTCCCTGGTGGATGCCACCATCCGCATGCTGCTCAATGCACCACGCCAGGCAACCGGCTTGACGCTGCCGGACGAACTGCAGCAACTGCAACTGCCGCGAATGGAAACTTTACTGGAACTATTTGAATTTATTAAACAAAAGCCCGATGCATCCACCGCAGCCATCCTTGGCCACTGGCAGAACCGGGATGACAGCGACACCATTTTCAAACTGGCCGCCAAAGAGTTTCTGCTGCCCAACGACGAGCAGGGCCCCGAACTTGGCGACGCAATACGACGACTTTATTTACAGAAAGTGGAGCAGGATCTGGATCAAATCATCGCCGAAGGCGTCAAAGACAAGACGAGATTCAAAGAGCTACTACACTTACAGAAAGAATTGTCCAAATAATCACCATTTTACCCAGCCTGAGTGCGGCCACACCGCTGATCAGACACCACCAAGAGGCCTGAAATGTAAGCAGATATCAATTATTACAAACTCCCGACAAACTCAGTGGGCTGCCAGTGGCAACGGCAACCCGTACCCTGTATAATGCCGCGTTCTTCGCGCACCAGACGGAATGGGCATTTCATGACCTCCAATACTGAACAGCAAAAGTCCCAGCTAAAACAACTGATTACCAAAGGAAAGGAGCAAGGCTTCCTGACCTATGCCGAGGTGAACGATCACCTACCGGCCGACATCACCGATCCCGATCAGATCGAAGATATCATTGGCATGATCAACGACATGGGCATTCCAGTGCACGAAGTGGCACCGGAAACAGATGAATTGTTGCTCAATGACAATGCCACCAGCCCAGATGAAGACGCTGCCGAAGAGGCCGCCGCTGCGCTGGCTTCCGTGGAAAGCGAACCTGGCCGCACCACCGATCCCGTGCGCATGTACATGCGTGAAATGGGTACCGTGGAGCTGCTCACCCGGGAAGGCGAAATCGTTATCGCCAAACGCATCGAGGAAGGCATCCGTGAAGTGATGCATGCCCTGGCCTACTGGCCCGGCTGCATCGACACCGTGCTGGGGGAATATCGCCGTGTTACCGAAAACGAAGAAGGCCGCATCTCTGATGTGATTGCCGGCTTTATTTCCGAGCATGACGAAATCGCCGCGCCCACCCCCATCAATCAGCAACCGGAAGCCAATAAAAACGATTCCGACAATGATGATGACGATGACGACGATGACGACAACTCTGCTGACAACGACATCGATCCCGAGCTGGCGAAAGAAAACTTCGACGAGCTGGAATCCCTGTACAAAAAGTCAGAAGCCGCCATCGCCAAGCATGGCCGTGAATCCAAGCGCGCCGAAACCGCATTGGGCAAACTGGCAGACCACTTTGTTACCTTCAAACTGGTGCCCCGTTTATTCGAGCAGGTGGAAAGCGAAATCCGCGACACCCTCACCGCCATTCGCGCCTCGGAACGCACCATCATGAACAACTGCATCCGGCTGGCCAAAATGCCGCGGAAAGAGTTCATCAAAAGCTTCCCCGGCAACGAGGTGGATCTGGAGTGGATTGATCCCCACATCAAAGCCGGCAAGCCCTACTCTGAAGGCCTGGCCAACGTGCGCCCGGAAGTACTGCGCGCCCAGCGCCGCATGGTGCAACTGCAGGAACACATCGGCCTGACCATTCCTGAGATCAAGGAAGTCAACCGCCGTATGTCCATTGGTGAGGCCAAAGCCCGCCGTGCCAAAAAGGAAATGGTGGAAGCCAACCTGCGTTTGGTAATCTCCATCGCCAAAAAGTACACCAACCGTGGCCTGCAGTTTTTGGATCTGATCCAGGAAGGCAACATCGGCTTGATGAAAGCAGTGGACAAGTTCGAATATCGCCGTGGTTACAAATTCTCGACCTACGCCACCTGGTGGATTCGTCAGGCCATCACCCGCTCCATTGCGGACCAGGCCCGCACCATTCGTATTCCGGTGCACATGATCGAAACCATCAACAAGCTGAACCGGGTATCCCGCCAGATGCTGCAGGAAATGGGCCGCGAGCCCACCCCTGAAGAGCTGGGCGTGCGCCTGGAAATGCCGGAAGACAAGGTGCGTAAAGTTCTGAAGATTGCGAAAGAACCCATCTCCATGGAAACCCCCATCGGTGATGACGAAGATTCGCACTTGGGTGACTTTATCGAGGATGCCACCATCGATTCACCGGTGGATTCCGCCACCATCGAAGGCTTGATGGAAGCCACCCGCGACGTACTGGCCGGCCTCACCGCCCGTGAAGCCAAGGTACTGAGCATGCGCTTCGGGATCGACATGAACACCGACCACACCCTGGAAGAAGTGGGCAAACAGTTTGATGTTACCCGCGAGCGTATTCGTCAGATTGAAGCCAAAGCACTGCGCAAACTGCGGCACCCCAGCCGTTCCGAACACCTGCGCAGCTTCCTGGATAGCGAAAACTAAAAGCGTTTGGCGCCATTATCGAATCCTCGTATAATGGCGCCCTCTTCTTTGGGGCCCGTAGCTCAGTTGGTTAGAGCATCCGACTCATAATCGGCAGGTCGACAGTTCAAGTCTGTCCGGGCCCACCATTTTTCCCCTGCCCCGATTTTGTGTGTTGTTGCGACCATAGATTGTCCGCTATGGCCAAACTTTGGTCCCATAGGGGATCTAAATTGTCCGCCTATTATTGAAGCGAATTCGGACAAGAAAAACACATCTCTTCAGATACTCCCTCTCCCCTTATCACTATCAAGCTCGAAATTTGATCACGCACCAGGCCGTCCATGGACGCGCGCATCTAAAAATTACGCACGATTACGCATGGTTTGCGTAATTACGCGTAATCTCAAAAATCAGAGAGTTACGACTCTTCTTGTTTTCTGTCCCTGAGTCTGAGCTCATGATTACGAGCGTCGCTTCCCCTATGCTAAGAGCAACTTTAGTTGATTTGATGCTGCATCGACCAAAGAGCTCACTCTTAATTGCATTCAAATCGATATACTTCATAATTGCCCTATCAAGGCTACCCATCGACATGTAAAGCAATGGCGGACGTACTTACAAAAGAACAGCGCTCGTATTGCATGTCCCAAATTCGGGGCAAGAACACCAAGCCGGAGGTTATTCTTCGTAAAGCACTATGGAGTATGGGACATCGGTACCGGATTAAAAACAAACTTCCCGGAAAGCCAGACTTGGTTTACCCATCCCTGAAAGTCGTGATTTTTGTTGACGGATGCTTTTGGCATAAATGCCCAAAACATTACCAGCCACCTAAAACCCGTCCCCTCTTCTGGGAAAAAAAGATCAATGCGAATGCCGAAAGAGATGAAAAGAACGATACGCTGTTATCACTCAAAGGTTGGCTTGTGATACGAATCTGGGAGCACGAAATAAATGAATCGCTCCAAGATTGCACACAAAAAATATCTAAACTCCTGATCAATAGAAAAAACCATATTTAGCGTGATTATATTAAACAAAGCCAGAATAAAAAAATCCAGGGAGATAGCAGCAATGCTATCGGAAGAAACATTATCGTACATTTCGATTGTTGAAGAGCTCGCCATAAATGGCAGACAGGATGAACTTTTTTATGCAATCTCTAAAGCATTTCATAGGCTGCACGATGTTCCACAGCTGCTTTCTGCAATGCAAGACGCGGGTTATTTAGAAACCAGAGGGAAAGTAAAAGATTTCTATGAACATTCAGAGATCCATAAAAACAAATATAAACAAACATTAGTTGAAAACATATACCGGACCAGCCCGGAGGACTTATTCGCTTACCTTGAGTGGCAACTAAATAGATTGACTTACTGTAATACGGGTTATGATAACCGGGTAGTACCTGAGCATGTATCTTCTTCAATGCATGGCAGCTTGATTTCAACAATTCCATGGATATGTCTAGCCCTTTGCAACGAAGAAATGCCCCGAGGGAAGAAAAAGAATCTCACAAAGCGCAATACTATCTGCAAAAGAATAATCAGCTCAGCAGGTTATTATAAAACCATATCAACTCAACTTTCGGAGATGTTTAGAGGGGATTACAACATACTGGATAGCGACAATTTCTATAGAAATTTTTCCATCACTGAAAGCATGAAACATCACGACTTTAATAAGCTAAAATTTTTTCTGGAACTTACAAATACATCCTGGAGAAAAATTGAGATTTATAGGGACTTAAACTACAAGCACTATATAAATAGAGAAGAAAACATTGACGCCATTCTCGACATAGGAAAAAAAACCGGTTTCATCAGTGACCTGAACAATAATGGAGACATATTAAAATTCGATTTCGCCAATGGATATGAATTCCAGAACGAAATCAACCTTAAAAAAAGCGCCACATTAATATCAATAGTATACGGAGGCTTTGACACTTCTTTTACTTTCAAAGGAAAAACCTATCGCATCCAAGACCTGATTGACGTACACGAAACAATATTTAGTTTCTGCAGAGCAATTCAAAAGGAAAACAGAAAGCATATTGCAAGAGGCGATGCGAATATATTTAGTGGCAATAAAGAAAAATTACGCTCTGCACTTAAAATCTCAGAAAGAAAAAGCGACTTAATAGATCTATTCTCTATAAAAATAGATAATACTACCAGCCTACCTTCCGCACGGTTACCAATTATCAAAATTGGAGGAACCTACCATATCATACCGACATATACTTTAGATCATCAAATTGAAAATCTGACGGACCGAATTTTAAGCAGAGAAGATATTTCTATAGACAATTCAAAGGGAGCCGGAAAAGGCTTGCTTTTAGAAAACCACTTAAGAGCAAAACTTTCAAAAAGCGGCTATCATGTGCATGGAATAAGTAGAAACCAAAAGAAAGGCATACCCGAAATTGACGGTGTTTTTCCATTGGGAGGAAAGTATCTAATTTTATTTGAAGCTAAAGCCTCAATCCCTCCGGAAGAGCGTGAGGACGCTTACAAATTCGCAGACAACCACATTTCCAAAGCCATTGATCAGCTGGATGAAAGAATATGTTTCATTAAAAAGAAACCCAAAGAATTCGAAGAACGATCTAGATATTCGGCCAAAGAGCTCAGAATCATTCCTGTGATCATATCTAACGCACACTATTTTTCTGGAATGAAATTTATTTCCCCGAAAGGCTATGACGTATGGTTTTTAGACGCCACAACCTTCCTGAAAATTTTTTGCGATGGTGAAATAAGTGCGTGGGAACCTATAGGTTCTCATAGTGAATATACGTACCGGCATTCTGTTGTCTCTCTATCTTCACCGGAAAGCAAGGTCTCCGCGCTCAAAAAACCATACCAATTCTTAAAATCAACTCATCGAGGAACAGTTCAAGTTCTTGATCATGGAGTTGGATTTGAAATTGCTTATGAAACACATGTTTTTTAGCGTCTGCGTCAAATGGAAAAGCAATACCCGAACAAGAAGCCAATATACGCCAACAAATTAAACACCTAGGCTTCCATTGCTCGAACGCTATCCAGCCAACGCCTAATTGAGTCGATAGAACCGAGCCGGCTTTTCAGTATAGTCACGATATCGATAGCCGTTATAAGAACCACTGGATGACCATCTTCTTTCAATTCGGAATAGGCTTGGGCACTTAGATACGACGTAGTGACAAGAATGCCGAATTGTCGATGACGCAAGCGGGATAATAATCTGGAAAGTTCTTTTACCCCGACACCTGAATCAGGTTTGTAACACTTTGCCTCCAGGGCAAACTCAACATCAATTGAGCCTGGACCAATACCAATGCGATAACGCCCAATAGCGTCTCTGCCTCCATCCCGCCAGGGTCTGGTTATCTCACAGTCACCGATATCCGGCATCGAAAGACGCGCTATTTCAACGGCACAAATCTCAAAGTCTACCGGGCTATCTTTGTACTTTTCGTACACCAGGGACAATAGTTTCAAGCCGTCTTTATCTCTGGGTAATTGCTGCTCCTTGCTTCTTATTTCAATAGTATGGGGGGAATATAACGGTGTAAATTTCCGATTTTTCACCCAGTCTAACCAAACTCCAGGAGCATGCTTGGAAGTAGACGTATCCCCTTTCTGTATATCATCAATCCATTCCCGCTTTACTACCGGCACATCCAACACCGTGAAAGTTGCACGGTAATTTTGAAATCGAAGATTTTCCGTTCCCGTGGACCTCCAGATCGCAACCAAGTCATCATCCGGCCCCAGGTTTTGAGCACCCGGTACAGCCAAGCCCAGGAATCTAACATCCCGATATTCTCCTGTTCCACCAAACAGCAATATCGGCGGGAAATGACCAAAACAATCGGTTCTATGTCGAGCATCAAACAAGTTGCGTAATATTAGATTACCTTGTCTTGGGGTATCGTGAATTTCCCGAACTGACTTATTGTCGCCATAATAAATAAACAACCCTGTTTCAGTATTTAAATGATCCGGCCAATCAGGGTCATTAAGGTTCGTCTTTAAAACCAGAAGTTTCAAAGTTTCGATACCAGGCCGCTTTCCCAAATGCCGAAAGCCTGCTCCATTGTCTACCCCCAGAAGACTGGGCAAAGGATCATCAGATGCATTGCCATTTCTGGAGCCACTGTAAACACGATCAACCACCAAGTCTTCACGAGACAAGTCCATTTATGAAGCCAACTCCACTTCACTCAATTGAGTTTGGTAAATTTTCTTAAAAATTATTTCCATAACTGGCGAGCAAACACCATTACCGCAAAGTTTAACTTTGTCGCGCCTGTTTCCATGAGGAAGTAGATGCTTGGAGCCAGCCCCCATTGCCTTCATTAACTCCGGCGGTTGAAGCATTCTCAAAAGCGGAGTATTTCCCTGCCAGGTTACAAGTCCAAACCTGTCCAATGTAGTAATTGTGCGTAGCGGTGCATCCAACGACTGCCAACCTCCCGCATAATCGGAGCCGTAATACACGATAATAAAATCCTTTTTCCGTCCAAGTTCCGTCATAGCCCGCTCAGCCCTTTCAATAGTCGCCTTAGCTCTGCCAGTTTTGTACAGCGGAGTGCTTTTGTAGTTTCCAGACCAGTCAATGATTGATCTGGCAGTCTTTTCACTCCGCTGATGCAGCCTATACAGGTCATCCGCCGTTATTACCGAGCCGCCCCTGTCACAAACCAAAAACATCCTCTTTCTTGACTGGGGTGTGCCAAAGTTAGCTGCATTTAGCAGTAGATCATTAACCTGATAGTCATATGACTTAATTGTTGAAATCAACTCGTTGTGGCGCTCCCATTGTTTCATCCGGTTTACGTTTTCAACGATTAACCAGCGTGGATTCATGGCTTCAATCCAGGGAATGATTCCAATCGCTGTTTCCCGACTCCTCTCACACTTTGGTTTGGCACCACGAGCGATCGAATGTGACGTACATTCCGGCGAAGTTAACAACACATCGGGAGAATGACGCCTTGCCAGGACTTTTGGCTTTAACTTTTCGATAGGAGAACAAATAACTTCCGCATCCGGGAAATTACTCTTATATGTATCCGCCGCCAAATCCCAGGCATCAACCGCAAGGAGTGGTCTAGCACCTGCCGTCACAGCCCCTCTGGCACCAAATCCGCCTCCGCAGAACAAATCAACAAATGTCAGCATATGTTTTAATTCCACCATATATATCTTTATGCATGAATAAGATCCGAGAAATAACCACCTTGTGGATTAGCTTCAGACCCTACAATCAAAGCCCGATCCAATACTCTGTTTCCAAGCTCGCATGCTGTTTCCGGCAAAAGTGTGCAAGCATGACAGGCTGCGAGATTTAATCCGTAATACCCTTGCCCCTCACTTTCAAGGCATAGAGGGTCGGAAGCACAAAACTCTGCATTTTTAACCGCAGCAAGAATTGTTGTCTCCAGGTTCCCGCTCTCCCCTTGCCTGACCAGCCCACCAAGACTGCCTTCAGAATCTCCGCCAGCCGTATATATAAGAATTCCACACATATTCCGGTCCACGTCATTTGATACGTAAAGCCTTTCTTTAAGCGTTGAACTGTCATAACCACAGTCAAAGCTTAGTTGCCGGATAATCAGATGTGAAAGGGTATGGGCCAGGAGCAATCTGGAACTATAAGGCCTGAACTCAGTCCCTCTTTCGGAACATACCCTGGCCCATTTATCATTAATCAGGTCAATTCTTTCTGCGATGTCAGAATGAGTTCGCTCCCAGATACTTAGTTTATTTTCGCTCAACTCCAAATAAATCCCCTCGCCATTTGAGGACACGGCAGGCAACCAGGAAAGTTCTTTTTTGGATAGCGCAGCCAACCGGCTTAGATCGCCATCATATGGAGTAACCCTTGAGAACCCTACCAAAGCCCGTGTTTCTCGAAGCCTGGGGATCAGCACCACCTCGCTGAAGTAGTCTCGAACTACATATGAATAGTCCGAAATTTTGGTCTTTTTGATATCAAACTCGTCGCGCTCGGTTGGCGCAGGGCGAGGACCAAGGAAAGCTTGGCGTTCGGTATATCGATAGGCCGACTCAGTTTGCTCTGCTGTTCCAGACCACACTTCAGGGTGAAGGTATTTTTCTGTTATCGCTGCTGCAAAAACTTCAGCCTCGATACCGTATTTTTTCGCCTTGGAAGCAAACATGTTTGCTGAGATCACAGGCTCCCCGTTAACCCGGATATTATCGAGAACATCACATATTTCATTCCATATACTCTGGTTATCCAGAATTCTGTGCAAAGTTTCAGAATAAGGGGGAATTAATATTGAACTAACCACGTAAGGGAAATAGACGTTTGATGCTCCCCTCTGTACAACCTGAACCGAGTCTTGACAGTTCGGCTCCTGAGCCTGCGGGCCCAACCAAGGCCGCTCACCGCTGCACGACAGGCCCGTTGACTCCAAAAACGTGGAGGGATTAAAAGCTCCTTTCATCGTTCTGTATGATCCGCATTTCGAGCATTCTACTTTTATACCTTCAAGCCCGGCTCCTCCGGTTGACACAAGGAAAAGCGTTCCAGGTTCATGTCCGCATTCTTTTTTGTCACCGTGGGCCCATTTGCTCCAGGGAAAATCGGAAATATGTCCATGAGCACATGCAACAATAAATCGCACAGGTACCAACCGGGGACGACGGTTTAGTGGAAGCGCGCTACAGGGTTGTGTATTTGACTTGGCCTGACGACGAAATTTGGAATTCTTACATCTCAAGTCTTCATTTTTCGCATTACTGGGACTGTTCCATGGGACATACTGCATTGACCTGCATCGGGGGCAAAAATGCCAATTTGGGAAACGCACAAATGGTGTATGTGCAGTGATAACCGGCCCGTTCAAACCGGAGAATCCGCGTGCGGAAAGCTCCGGAGCTTCCGGTGGCATATACAGTCCGCTTACATCTTTTCCCAGCTCGTGTGAGAGCCTGGCTTGAAGTCTTGGTTCCGATAAGCACGTTGCTTCCTTCAAATACGCAGCTGCTTCAGGCTGCATTTCAATTGTCCATGCATCAAGCCCGGCAGCCATCAACGATTCATCAGGAAAATCGATAATGGCACCAACACCAAACGGAACAACACCCTGACTCCTTCTGAACTCTGGTCTTGCCACAATTTATTCTCCTGAATCGGGGTAAGTTTGAAGGACTTTGGCGGAACAGGTCGCATCGACACTGCGCATACTGGTAAGAACAGGAAATGCCTTTCCTTCAAAATCTTCGTTTACATTCCGGCCAATTGGGTACATCAACGTTTGTGTGGTTGGAGTGCCAGCCATCTGACCAAACTCCTGTGGCAAATAGTCTTTCCAATCCTTAAATATTCCTGTTAGCTCCCTTAGCGCATCTTCGTACTCATCCGTGTCAACCTTTTGAACTCTATCCAGAATGACTTTCGCCAGCTCATCCTGCACATCTGGACACCTGGATATATCTCCGGGCACTCTCATTCCGGTTATAAGTCTTGCTAAGGCAATCACCATTCCGGCAAATCCACGGGATCTGGCCGGAGCGGAAAATGGCGTAACGCTTGTTGGCTCCACATAACGATAAATTGCCTGGTGATAGCCAACAAACTGTTCATAGTGAGATCGGTCCCTGCTGCGGGCAGGGTTATACACTGTGATCACCAATCCCGGAAACCCACGACCAACCCGACTGGTAGCCTGTATATATTCCGCAGTTGACTTGGGCTGACCGGCAACCACCATCAATCCAAGTCGTGAAACATCAACGCCAACAGAAATCATATTCGTTGCGAGTAACATATCGACTGGCCATGGACTATTTTCAAGCTTGGGCCATTTTCGATTCAGGCAATCAAGTATTGATGGAATCTCTTCTGCAGTTTTCCTGCTTGTTAATTCCTCCACATTGGGAAATCTTCGCCGATACTCCTTTTCAATGTTCTTTCTGGAGCAAAGATTGAAATGATGTTCAGGTATGTCGCCTGTAGACATGGTAACTGCGTGTCCAAGCTCTCTCAGGCTATTAAAATACCAAAGCAGAGTTGCGTACTTGTCAGCGATCTCCGGCGGCTGAGTGTCTGGAGGTTCCGGCATCACCGCCTGGAGCAAGGGGGAAATAACGCGAACCTGCGCAGTAGCGTGGGATTTTACCGCGGTTCCGAACACACCCACATAAAGCCTGCCGGCGGCTTCCTGGTCTTCATACGCAAAATAGGAGTCCCCTGCATCCAGGCCTTGTGGCGGAAATTCAAAGCGTTCTCTGGCGTACAGGCCACTACATTGTTTTGCAGATTGCCGGATGGTTGCTGTTGAGGCAACGATCTTCGGCGTCTTTCCATCTCGGGTACAAAGCCTGTCAATGACAGTTTCGTAGAGACCAACGATGGTACCTAATGGCCCTGATATCAGGTGTAGCTCATCCTGAATAATCAGACTGGGGGGATCACTAAAATTACCGGTTCCAAAAATACGCCCCGTTTCAGGAACCCAGGCTAACTGTGCAAACTTATCCACTGTACCGAGCAACAGTGCCGGAGGGTTTTCATAGATATCATCGTCAATGACTACAACCGGCAGTTTGTTTGTACTGGAATGCCACCGACACCCCGGGTTACTGCACCGAAAAATCACTGTATCATCGCTATTCGCAGACAGTGGTTCTTTTCGATACCCAAGCCAACCTCTTTTATCAAGTGAGGATCGGCACCAGGGACACCTCAATAGCTGGAAGGGATTTTGAGCCCCAGGTGTTGCCGTTAATTCATTAAGCCTCTTAACAGCATCTTTACGTCGGTTAGGCGATAATCCCATACCAACCCATAAGCCAATCGTAATTGGCACCTCACCAAGATCAGCCCCAAGATATTTATCCAGCCGCAGTGATTCCAGTGCCGTAATCAACGCAGCAGCCCGTTGAAACTGTTGCGCAGTCAGTAATCGGAGGGTATACCGCATTAATACTGCGACACCCTTGTCCTCAGAATTGGTTAACCTGCGCAGGCAGATAACGAATGCGGCCAAGCCAAGGTATGCCTCCGTCTTACCGCCGCCAGTAGGAAACCATATTAAATCGACCAGCTCTCTGTCGGGATGTTCATTTTCAGAACAGCCGGATATGTTCATTAACACAAAAGCCAACTGGAAAGGTCTCCATACTGGGTCGCTTTCACCCGGCACGCGATAATCATCAGGGAGATCCATATATGTCTCGTCGGGATCGATATCCTTTTGGAATCTCGTTCTTGCCTGCTGAATTAACATTGCCCGATTGGCCAATCTAAATGCCAACATTGCATTCTTATTTAATGAGAGATATTCAATACCTTCCTTGATTCGCTTTAAGCATTCCCAACACTTTTCCAAATTTCCTGTCGCAGGTATTTGATATACACCCGACAGGCTATTCTTCAGTTGATCTTGCTTGGCGATAATCCAGCTTTCATAGTCTTTTGCCAGGAGACTAAGGTTTCCAACAAAATCGCTATCAGACGAATCACCTTCTGAAAGGCTACGCATTGAAAGATCAAACTGATTGGCAAACAGTGCCTTCTCTCTAGGCTTTACCGGCTTAATATCGCACGAAGGAAGGAAATCAGACCAAACCTGTTTTGCGACAGTCTTATTGTTGGGATCTGTTGTCCAACCTGTGCCACATCCATGCCCCAACGCAAAGGAACGTTTATCCCGATAAAGCATGTCCAATATTGCAAGCTCTTCATCTTCTGAAATACCGCCCGCACGGTCTATAGGATGGAAAACCGAAGCACCATTAGTCTCAGTCACTGACAATTCAACCTGAAAGAAAGCTGCGTTAAACGCCGGAGGAGAATCTGCTCCACCCTTGTGCTGATTAATCAACGCTAAAGAGATCGAAGCTTTATTATCTTTTTCAGG
>MDTC01123535.1_pt1 | contig 14367 bp, 8 predicted proteins | sample 811181 | NCBI WGS metagenome assembly MDTC01 (sample SAMN05326644, study PRJNA326480) | marine metagenome | isolation source: seawater | place: Pacific Ocean: North | collected 2011 | reverse complement strand
TTCTCGAGAGTGTCGCTGAGTCCGTCGTTGTCTCTGTCATCAACATCGGCACTCTCTAAAGCATAAATCACAGCCATCGATGAAGAATCTTCAATTTGAAGCAAACGACCTTCCCATGTCATCGCAGTACCCAAATGAAGTTCATCCAATCCGATAGAATTGCCAATCGCATTGAGTCGAACTTTCTTTTCACTTCCTGGTTCAGAGAGGAACCAAGTTCCATTTTCTTCAACAGCAAGACCGTTTAATCGCACAACCTTGTTCTTGTCGTAACCCCATTGTGTTGCACCGTCAGACCATAATAGGGTCGTTGGGCTTGTCTTATCCCCTTCTGAAAGTTCGTGAATGAGTAATTCTGCTCTCATGTTCTCATCGTCCCAAGAGACCGTCACATCTGCGACGACGGCTTGGCCTGCTTCTAGCCATGTCGAACGAGGCCCTGGAATTGTTACGGCAATGCTTGTCCAACCAGGGGTATAACCAGCAGAGTCTGTAAAGTATCCAGATTCATCTTCAACACTTGGCTCTACTGCGTACTTCATGTATGCTGCGACTGTATAATGCGTATCAGGGTCGCTAAGGGCAGCGATTGGATTTGCACTCAGCATCAAAAGCAGGTCATTAATTGTGGATGTAGCTGTGAGTGATTCACTAGAGTCTCCTGCTTTGTCAAGACACCATGAAGAGATGGCTGTATTCCATACGAGTCGTCCTCTCATTTTGATTGCTTTTCCTTCCCACGTTTCAGCCATGGCTACGTCATCATCGCTTGGGATGACGCACAGCGGAGAGCCTGCTGAGCCTGTAAGTTCCCAGGTGTCGTTATCAATAGAGAGCATACCGGCGACGTCAACTGTTCTTCCCGATTGATACATCCATGTAGATTGCGACGACCAATCGAGCAAGGGGATCTCAATGGGATGATTGCGGTCAACCATTATTTCTGGACCCTGCACTCCAAGATTCCAACGTAATTCTCGTTGCTGGTAGGAGAGTACTCCTTGTACCGTGACCTTGGAGCCTGCTTCAATCCATTGTCCCGTAGATGAGTGTATTGTCATGCCTATTTGGTGTTCAGAATTTCCATAATTGGGGTGGTCTCCAAGTTTCGCATTCCCAAAAGCGATATCTGGTGCGATTGATTTAGAAATGAATCCAGTTAATTGAATTATTTCTCCATCAAAGGCTTCCGGATCGATTGCAACATCGGATATAGCCAGCAAAGGGACATCGGGGACATCGGAAGATTTCCAACTCATTGCGCCAGCACCTAAGGCTTGTATCCACATTCTGCCTTCATAGTTGATGACATCTCCTATAATCGTTACATTCGTTCCGATAGGAGGAGTATCGCCGGGGCGATACCACCTGAGTTCGACTACCCCTGTGCCATCGTCGATGATTGCGTCGAGCCGATCATCACCAGAATTATACGGGTCTTCAACCCAAGAAATCAACATACCTTCAACTTTTACAACTTCATTGACGTACTCTGTTAAATCATCAACGTCGACGACAGAAGGTTCGCGAATCATTGCATACCAGTTGAGGGTTGCAACCAAGAAGAGCGAGATGGCAAACATGACCCATAATCGTGGCCCGTTTGTTTCTGGGTCATCCGTTGATAATCGAGCGAGAAATGACTTGAGACCATCCGCCATGAACAGCGGTTTAGCCTACAAGGCATAGCCATTGCCCTCCGGCTTTCTGAGAGGAGATGCCTTGAAATGCAACGAATGAACAGGTCTTCCTATGCGAGACAGGGTCATCCGCGATGAAATACATCGTGATATCTTGGTGCCAGCACATCATGCGCGAATCATTGATACGCATGAATTCCAACGATTGCGGAATGTTCAACAACTCTCAACTTGCGAATTTGTCTTTCCTTCTGCGACTCATACACGTTTTGCTCATTCTCTCGGTGCATACTATCTTGCCGGTGCTTTAACAGATTCTTTACAAGAAGTCCAACCTGGTCTTTTATCAAATGAAGATGCTGAATTGATTCGGTTAGGAGCACTCCTCCACGACATTGGTCATCCTCCGTATTCGCACCTTTTGGAAACACCAGAAGTTTTTGCTACCTATCACTCGCATGAACATTGGGGGAGAGTGATGCTTGAGGACACTTCTTCTGAAATTGGGCAGGTGCTCGAAGAAGTTCTTGGGATCGATAGGAAAAAGCGATTGTTCTCGATTCTAGATGGGGCAAAAGAATGTAATGGTATACCAATCGCTGCATTCTTGAAAGAAATCATAAGCAGCCAGTTAGATGTCGACCGTATGGATTACATGATTCGAGATCAAGCAAACACAGGGGCTCAAATTGGAGGATTTGATAGTGCGAGAGTCATTAGAGCCTTAAGAGTCAATGATCAAGGACGTCTCTACGTCAAGTCATGGGGTTTGCCTGCTATTGAAGCGTATCTCGTGACTAGATATCACATGTACAATCAAGTCTATTTCCATAAAGTCAACATGCTTACTCAAGCCTATCTTGTTCGTATGCTGGCTCGAGCAAGAACACTTGCATCAGATGGCAAACTTGTACTTGGGGTCGAAGTTGAGCAAATGTTGCTGAACGATTCGTTGACTGCAGAGCAATATGCAGAACTTCATGATTCCCATATCAAGGTTGCAATGAGTCGCTTCTCAAGAGAGCAAGATGAAATCCTTTCGAATTATGCATCTCGTTTAATGGCTCGTCGTGATTATCACAAATCACTTAGAATCCCCTCGCTTACATCAGAAATGTTTGATGCTATTCAAAGCGAAATAGCCTCCTTTATCAACGAAGCAGGTTTTGATCCTGTTCACGATTTAATCACCGCTTCGGTTGGCAAACGCGGGTACATGCCTTACGAACAAGGCATCATTTTGGAAGATGGACGGGATGCAGCAGAACACTCTCCACTAATACGTTCTTTGTCCCAATCCGATGAACAAATCTTAGTTTTTGTTCCGGAACAAATCCGTGATGAGTGTGAATTATTGGTGCGGGCAAAAACCAAGCCATCCCAATCATCACTCGCTATGTTTGATTCGGCAGACTCATGAACTTCGTGTACTACCATGCAACATCGGGCCTGTAGCTTAGTTGGTTAGAGCACCCGGCTCATAACCGGGCGGTCAAGGGTTCAAATCCCTTCGGGCCCATCTTCTCTCTGCATTAATTCAGGTTGCAATCATGCACTTCCCGGCAAAATGGTTATGAGGGTCGATATAGTGGCTTGAGTTAGTGAGCACAATGTCTGGAGTTAAGAGAACACTTTGCGTTTTGACCCTATATCTAGCCTCGTTATTGCTTGTTGCCGTTCCTGCACAAGCCCAAATTCCAACTGCTGCGGTTTCAATTACATGTGCTCCGGCCGAAATTAAGGTTGATGTAAAACCTGGATCAACCCTTGTAGGATTCACCACCTGTACTGCATCTAATCCAACGGCGTACATCGAAAAGATTGCACTTTCAGTTACATCTGATGGTCTTGCCGCCGCTGCGCCCGGAGATATCTATGTCGGGGCAAACAGTGAGGAAGACTTCCAAGTTGTTGTTCGTGCTCAACCGTTCATGACCATGCAAGCTCGCAGTCTTGTCGTTCAAGGCAGCGTTCAAGAAATTCAAGGTCTACCTCCTGCGAATCAAGCAACTTCAGGAGCGAACATGATTGTTTCAATCACTCAATTTGCACTCTTGCAAGTTGAGGCAGTCGAACCGTTTGTCCAACTTATGCCAAAGACTGACAAGGACTTTGAATTCAAGGTTTACAACTTAGGAAACCAATTCGACTTCATGAAGGTCGGAATTTCCGAGAACTCCCGTGAGAAACTAGAAGATGCCGGATTCAACATTAACATCCCAATCAGCAAGGTCAACGTTGAGCCAATGGTTGCTCCTGCTAAGGTCCGAATCCAGATTCGTACCCCTAAGACACAAGGGTGGACCGATGCTTACCACACTCTCGACTTCTATGCAGAATCCGATTTCTCTTGCAAGAACGGTGGATGTGACCGAGAATCCCAGATGATAACGATCTATGTCCGGGGTGTTTATCTTCCTGGCTTCGAAATTATCCCTGCACTCTCAATGGTTGCCTTGGCAGCCGCTGTCGCTGGTCGCCGGTTCTTAGGGGCCGAAGATGAAGAAGAAGAGTGGCGAGAAGCCGCTCCTGGCCTGTAAGACCTAAAACGACATTATAACCGCCCGTATCGGGGTTGGGTTCTTAACCTCCCCATGCGACGAATATATGAGATGAGCGAATGAGTGGACTACTAAGCAAGGCTAATGCTGCTGAAGGGAACGTTGAGGACGAAGTAAAAGCTGAAACTGTGGCCGAAGTACTTCCTGCTATCCATGAAGGTGGCGGACCTGACGTCCCTACGATGCTGAAAACAGCTGGTTGGGTTGTTATCGTCATTGGCGGTTTGTTATCTCTTCAAGGTGGATTTTGGGGCCTCGTCGTCGTCTTTGTTGTACTCGTCCTCGGTATCGGCGCTCTTTACGGAGGTCAAATGCTGTCTGAAGAAGGTGTCGAGCCCTACAAAATGGGTGGTGCGGCACTCCTTGCTGTTCTTCTAGCAGCTGGGCCCTATGGAGTCTCTATGTTGATGCCTGCTGATTCAATAGGTATAGCAGACGTTGAACTCAAAGAAGATTCGAATGAGATTTCATTCAGAGTCATCGGTTCTGCTTCAGAAGTCGATGCTAGTGTGACGGCTGACGGCACAGTCATGTGGACTGGTACCGAAAAGTTGAGTTCAGAATCTGCTCGATTTAATATCCCTCTCGAAGAACTCTTTGTAGGCAATTCATGGGCTTGTGGCCTTTCAACTTGTGACATAAACTCGAATCAAATCGAATATATTCTTGAAGTAAGTTCTGGTGACACGACTCAGAGCATTGAATTGAATCCAGAATTTATGACAAGGGAAGTCAAGGATTCTGGTGTCCGAATCACTCCTATCATTAGCCAAGAGTCAACAGGAGACAATAACAATCCTGGCAATGATAAACAGGTTGAAGGCATTCTTGTCGAGATGCAAGCTGGACTTCTTCCGTCATCACATGTTCATCAAAACGGAGGATTACACTCTGAAACAGGCGGTATTTGGGTTGAATCCGATTACAGTTTGGAGTTAATTATTAAGAAAGGTTCAACCGTCGTTTATGGAAGCACAGATTGTTCAAACCCATCAGAAGACGGCTTTCCACAAATTGTCGTTGAAGGTGCCGATGGTATTTCTTGCAAAGGGGATAGCGGAGTCACTGTGAACGGATGGTTCGCCATGCCAGGGGATGCGAACGATGATGCTGCTGGCGAATATCTGAGCCTAGATGGAATGGATTACAGCAGTCATGGGGACGGATGTTATACATTTGAAGTTCGAATTCACAATACCTTCTACGAAGGTATGAATGACCCTGATTCTGATGCAACTGGAATCATCATCGACAGCGATGTTAAATGGGATCTAGACTTTGATGAGTACAACAATAACGATGATTCATCTAAACCGAACCCAAGTATGACAGCTTGCTGATTCATTTGGAATGGTATTTTGACTCATTGTTATATTTTGAGAAAAAAAACATTCACTTATAACCTAAACAGATTCTTGTAAAGGGTATGAAGAACTCGCTTGTATATTTGACGCTCACACTATTGATTGCCTCCACACTGCCGCTAACTACGAGCGCTGATGCGAACGATGACATTCCTACTAACGCTGCAGCAACTGGTGATCACGATTCACTTGTTGCAGCCCTAACGCACGTAGATTTAGTGACGACATTACAAGGAACCGGCCCGTTCACTGTTTTCGCACCAACAGACCAAGCGTTTGCCAATGCTGGTATCGATCTAAATGATTTCGACACACCCGAGGAAAACGCAACCTTGTCCGAAATACTCCTCCACCACGTCGTATCTGGTTCAGTTCCATCAAGTGCAGTGACGGACGGAATGCTCGCCACTACAGTTAACGGAGATAAGGTGAAGTTTGGAGTTAATGCAGGCACAGTTACAGTCGGTGCCGCAACAGTCACCACCGCAAACCTGCAAGCATCGAACGGAATCATCCACGTTATTGACACAGTTTTGACACCACCAGTCGACATACCAACAACTGCACAATCCACTGGTATTCACGATTCCTTGGTTGCAGCAGTCATTCAAGCAGATTTGCTTCCCACCCTGCAAGGCACTGGTCCCTTCACGGTGTTTGCCCCAACCGATCAAGCATTTACAGACGCAGGCATAGACTTGGCTGCACTTGACAATCCAACAGGCAAGCAAACACTCTCCGACATCCTTCTTTACCACGTCGTTTCATCTGAGGTTCAGTCTTCGGATGTCACCGATTGTATGTCAGCAGATGCTGCAAATGGTCAACCTCTTTCGTTTACTGTTGGTAACACGGTGATGGTTAACGATGCAAATGTGACTCTGACAGATGTTGTCAGCAGCAACGGGTTGATTCATGTTATCGATAAAGTTCTCACACCGAGTGATTATCCTAACGATATTCCGCGAACAGCACAATGCACGGGCATTCACGATTCGCTTGTTGCAGGTGTAATCCAAGCCGAACTGCTCTCAACTCTTCAGGGCTCGGGACCGTTTACTGTATTCGCTCCAACTGACCAAGCTTTCACGGATGCAGGAATCGACCTCGCAGCCCTCGACACTCCTGAAGGCAAAGCCACACTCTCCGATATTCTCCTTTATCACGTCGTTGCCGGAGAGGTTCCATCGAGTGCAGTAACGGATTGTATGTCTGCCACTGCTGTTAATCAACAACCGTTGTCCTTCTCAGTAGGCAGTGGTGTCATGGTCAACGACGCAAACGTTACTCTTGCAGATGTTAGCACAAGCAATGGCGTCATTCACGTTATCGATAAGGTTCTCACACCAACAGATAACCCAAATGATATCCCTCGTGCTGCTCAATGTACAGGCATCCATAATTCACTTGTAGCGGCAGTCATCCAAGCGGAGTTGTTGACTACACTGCAGGGTTCAGGTCCTTTCACTGTATTCGCACCAACAGATCAAGCATTCACGGATGCAGGAATTGACCTCGCATCCCTCGACACGCCTGAGGGTAAAGCTATTCTTTCTGATATCTTGCTCTATCACGTAGTGGCTGGAAACGTTCCTTCGACAGCAGTCACTGAGTGCCTGTCCACAGATGCAGTAAACGGACAACCTTTGTCCTTTACAGTGGATGGTGGAGTCATGGTAAATGATGCAAGCGTCACTCTTGCGGACGTTCAGACAAGCAATGGTGTCATCCACGTCATAGATAAGGTACTCACTCCTACAGACACGCCCAACGATATTCCTCGAACAGCACAATGCACAGGCGTACACGATTCGCTTGTTGCCGGGGTCATTCAAGCAGAGTTGTTGCCAACACTACAAGGTGACGGGCCATTTACAGTATTCGCTCCAACAGATCAAGCGTTTGTAGATGCAGGGATTGATCTCGCGGCACTTGACACTGTTGAGGGCAAAGCCACTCTAACAGACATTCTTCTCTATCACGTTCTTGCAAGCGAGGTTCCAGCATCCAATGTTACGGACTGTATGTCTGCAACCGCTGTCAACGGAAATCCTCTTTCTTTCACAGTCGGTTCGAATGGTGTTATGGTTAATGATGCCAACGTTACTGCAACAGATGTACCTACAAGCAACGGGCTAATTCACGTCATTGACAAGGTACTCACACCAACATCTTTGCCTGACGATATTCCACGAACTGCACAATGCACTGGAATTCACGACACGCTTGTTTTAGCCGTTGTCCAAGCGGAATTACTGGAAACTTTACAAGGCGCAGGGCCGTTTACTCTCTTTGCACCAACAGACCAAGCATTCACCAATGCTGGCATTGATCTTACAGCACTCGACACAGTTGAAGGCAAAGCAGCTCTCACAGACATTTTGCTTTATCACGTCGTATCTGGAGAAGTTCCATCCACTGCTGTGACAGAATGTATGACTGCGACTGCAGTGAACGGACAAACACTTTCCTTTACAGTTGGAAATGGCGTTATGGTGAATGACGCAACAGTAACTGCTGCAGATGTTGGTACCAGTAACGGGGTCATCCATGTCATCGATAAGGTCCTGTCACCAACTGATCTCCCAAACAACATCCCACGAACAGCACAATGTACTGGAATACATGACACACTCGTTTCAGCGGTTGTTCAGGCAGAACTATTGGAGACTTTGCAAGGTGAAGGGCCGTTTACTCTCTTTGCACCAACAGACCAAGCGTTCACCAATGCAGGCATCGATCTTGCAGCACTCGACACAGTCGAAGGAAAAGCGGCTCTGACAGACATTCTGCTCTATCACGTCGTGTCTGGAGATGTCCCATCAAGCTCTGTAACGGAGTGCATGTCCGCAACTGCAGTCAATGGTCAACCTCTGTCTTTCACAGTTGGGGACAGTGTCATGGTTAATGACGCAACAGTAACCACGGCAGATGTTGCTGCTAGTAACGGTGTTATCCATGTTATCGATAAGGTTCTCTCTCCAACGGATGTTCCAAACAACATTCCACGAACTGCTCAGTGCACTGGCGTACATGATTCTCTGGTTGCAGCTGTTGTCCAAGCAGAACTATTGGCGACTTTGCAAGGCGAAGGGCCGTTTACACTCTTTGCACCAACAGACCAGGCCTTTACTGATGCAGGAATTGATCTTGCAGCACTTGACACAGTCGAAGGAAAAGCGGCTCTGACAGATATTCTGCTCTATCACGTCGTATCCGGAGAAGTACCATCGAGCGCAGTAACAGAATGTATGTCTGCAACTGCAGTAAATGGACAAACACTGGCATTTACAGTTGGAGATGGCGTCATGGTCAACGGGGCAAATGTCACAACAGCCGATGTGAACACAAGCAATGGAATCATCCATGTCATCGACAAGGTACTCTCACCAACAGACTCTCCAAATAACATCCCGCGAACAGCACAATGTACGGGTATTCACGACTCGTTAGTTGCAGCAGTTATCCAAGCAGAATTGTTGGGGACCTTACAAGGCGATGGTCCGTTCACACTCTTTGCACCAACAGACCAAGCCTTTGCAGATGCAGGAATTGACCTGGCAGCCCTTGACACAGTCGAAGGCAAAGCGATACTCGCTGATATTTTGTTGTACCACGTCCACATTGGTTCCCTCTCATCAACAGAGATTACCGAAGGAATGTCGCTGCAAATGGCAAATGGTGATAATACGACTTTGTCTCTAACCACTGGAATTAATGGAGCAAACATCACTTCTGCTGACGTCACAACGTTCAATGGAATTATCCATGTCATTGATCAAGTCCTGATTCCACCAGTAGACAGCGATGAAAACACAGAAGGTGACGCTACGGAATCTTCGGAAGACGAAGAAACCGGATGGCTTACTTATGTCTTGATTATTACAGCAGTAGTTGTCTTAGGAGTCGCTGCAGGCCTTCTCTACACTCGAAGACAGGAGGCCAGTGGTGCAAACCAAACCAAGGAATATGCACAAGGCGGCATCATCAATCAATTAGAACCGATTGATGTATCGTCTTACTCACCACAACAAACCGAAACACCGTCGTTTGATTCTGGTTACGGACAACAAGCACAACCTGCACAACCTGTCCAACCAGTCGTAGCAGAACCAGTCGCTCTTCAACAATGGACTGATGCGAACGGTCATACTTTCAGAAGGATGGATGATGGAAGCACTCTTTGGTGGAATGGAACCGATTGGCAAAAGTATGCATGATTCATTCATGATCATATAGGATTTTAGCAGGTCGTTCATTCTTGCTGAGTCCAATTGCGATCATTACAATTGATGGTATCATAATCAAATAACCTGCACATTGGCACTTTAGTGGAGCCAGTGACCTATTTTGGCAAGGAGTTATGAATAAGTGGCTTTGAATTGTAAACAATGGGACTCATGTATCTATTGATTGTGCTTTTCCTGTTAACTGGGAACGTCACTGTTTCCATTGGCCTTGTATTGCTTTACAATAATTATCTATGGTGGTCAAAAGGATTCCAGTACGATGAGATGCATTTGCTCATTAACGTCGCCACAATTCTTGTTTTGGGCCTTTACATCATGTTGCATGCACGAGTCCGTCGAAACGAAGAGCGTAAACTACAACAATTGAATATTCCTGAAATCTACTAATTCATGGCTGAAATTGTTAATTTAAAATCTGCAACAGATTAACTCATTGGAGACACTAGTCCAGCCATGTCGACATCCTTAGTAACCAAGATGAGTAGTCACTACTTTGAACAATTAGCAGATCATGAATGAGCGTTTAGTCTTCTTTGACTGAAATGATTGGGTTTCCATCGGCATCTGTCCATGTAAGGTCTTCAGGTTCTTCTTCTGATGCTTCTTCAGATTCATCTTCAGGTTCATCTTCTGATGCTTCTTCAGATTCTTCAATAGACTTCTCCTCAAACTCTACCCCAGTTTCGATGTATTCTTTGTTTTGTAATCGACGTGAACCCAATGCTACAAAGACACTCAATGCCACCACAATTGCGATGATTAATCCATACAAAAGTACTGGGAGTTCATCCACCTCTTCTGCAGTTGTCCATGAGACTTCGTTTGATACAGGTTCAGTTTCTTTAGAGATTAAGTCACTCACGGGTTCAAGCACATCTGGATAAAGGAACTTACAAGTTAATACAACTGCTTCGTCGCTATAATGCCGCCATGAGAGAGGAACATCCTTTGTTTCACCAGGCGAAACTTGCCAATTTCCGGTATTTGCGCTTGTGTCTGCTTCTTCCCCATTTGTATAGCATCGAACATTAGGATCCGCTGGTACTGTACCTGTGTTTGAAATTGTGACCATGAGGTATTGAGTCTTACCTGTATCTGCAGTCACTCCATCGAGCACAATCTTGTCGATGCTTAATGAGGGGTATGTTACGTTGATGTTCGAAGTTGATGTTTTTGGTACTACAGTATCTGTGACGAAGTTACCCCAATTCGATTCAACTGTAATCTTGATTGTTCCTGATTCTTGGTTGTATGTGCCCGTTCCATCAACCCATTCGACAATCCTCCTATTCTCACTGGTCCCCAAGTCAACGAACCATGTGCTCTGATTCGTGTCACCGTTGATTGCTGTAGTGATTGTATTGGCATTATAGCCAATCCCCGTTGCAACGACAGTTGCTACTTTTGCATTCACGTGAATTTCTCTCTTTGAGAGAAGTCTTATCCATGCATCAGTGTAGCCACCGGTTCCTGTAGATTCTTCATAATCTATTGTCGCCTGATCGTGGACGATAATGTCCTCATCCGTTCTTGAACCTACTATTGTTGAATTATTTACACCGATATGTGTCTCATCTGCGACATGAATCGGGCCACTGCCAATGAGCGTTGACTCATTGAAATGACAAAGATGTTCACAGCTGATATTTGCCCCCATCAATGTCGAACCTTCTGAAACAACAGTTCCATGATTGAGTATATGGAATGAGGGTTGATTCCATGAAACACTTCCACCAGTTTGAGAGAAATCTTCAGCAGATGTTGTTATCAATTCTGCGTTTGAATGGAATAATTCGATGTGAGTGATTCCAAAGGGAAGCGGGTAATAGTGATCGACTAGGATCGAGAACTCATTGTTTAAGTCAACAGTTGTTTCAAACGAAGTTCCTGTTATTTCGTTGGTTGTCATTCCGTCTATTGTTAAGTTCAGATAGGCTTGCTGAGGAACGTTTATGCTGAAGTGGATGGTCATCGTTGCGGTTGAATCACTAATGTTTTGGTCGATGACAATGTTTGTATTATCAAAAATCAGGAGTGTGGAAACTGAGGCTTGGCCTTCAAGTGTGGCACTGTCAAGGTTGAGTATACCACCTTCTTCAACAGTAATTGTGGAGTCTGTTGCTATTTGGGATTCACCAGTCCACGTAAGCACACCACCGTCGGCAATGACAACATCTCCATTGAAGTTTCCGCCATTCCACGTTTGAGAATCAGAGATGACTGTCGTAGAGCCATTTGTTGGAGGTGATGCTAATGTTGTGGATGCAAAAAGGATCGGAATCATCATCAAAATTGTCATTAGGCTTGCTGTTCGCATGGTTTGGCCATGAAGTGTTGAATCATCAATGCTTTGCCTGCATCAGTAAGGTACATCCTTCCATCCTATGTAATATCCAATAAGATTGAATCCACGGTGAAGAACTGGTGTGATAACAATTATTGCCAACATTGGATAGATGAGCTCATTTGATGCAAGGAGCGATCCTCCAAGGAAGAGTTGACCCCACAAGAAGACCATTATCGCAAACGGAAGGGTGTCGAGCAAGGGCGCTTTGGAAGACACATCACCTTCTCTTTTTAACCCCTGGCGACGCTTGAAAAAGGACCCTGTTAAATCCCCAAACAGGCAAGCAAATCCGAGAAATGAACCTAGGACGTAGGCTGTAATCCAATCATTTCCGATTGAGAACCAAGCATCTTCAGAGCCAACAATCGGACTTGAAAAGATGACTGCCTCATCGATTTTTGAACCAACGATTGCAAGTTGGAGGACACAGAGTAAGCCTGCGGTAAGCGAACCTCCAATCAACCCGTTCCATGTCTTTCCATCCCCGAGCATTCGATTACCATCTTTTAGAGACCTTCCTCCATCGATTGGCCAAGGGCCATAGCCCGTTTTTGGAAGCCATTTCCCCCACATCATCGCAAATGTATTTGCGATAAATCCTGGAAGATAAAGCCACAGTGTCATAAGGACAAGTGCAAGAAAGGATAGGTCTGTGGCTGCATCGACGTTGCTCATGAAGAGATGGTTTTCGATAAGGCTCATGAAGGCTCTTGTTGTGAAAGCCCTTCAGCGGTTGAATTATCAGCCTTGATAGGTTGCGTGGAGATATGAGTAGAACGGTTCTCGTCGTTGGAGGCGGTGGAAGGGAACATGCTCTTTGCAGGTCGCTTTCACAATCCCAATCCATCAGCGATGTTCACGTTACGCCTGGTAACGCGGGCACCATGAACTACGCAACGAACCACTCTATTTCTGCATCAGATATCCTTGGCCTTGTTGATTTGTCAAAGACATTAGGTGTTGACTTTGTTGTCGTTGGTCCAGAAGCACCGTTATGTGACTCTCTTGCAGATCGCCTCATCGGACACGGAATCCCATGTTTTGGGCCACAAGCTCTGCATGCCAAACTCGAAGGTTCCAAGCACTTTGCCAAAGAAGCAATGCGTCGAGCAAATGTCCCTACTGCGGATTATTTCGTACTCGATTCTTCGAGTGATGTTGAATCTGCTCTCGCTTCATATTCTGACAAACCTTGGGTGATCAAAAGAGATGTCTTAGCAGGCGGTAAAGGCGTTGTTGTAACAACCGATCCTAAAGAGGCAAGAGAATTCATTAACGATTCAATACAATCCGATGGACACGTTCTCTTGGAGGCGTTCCTTCCAGGTGAGGAAGCAAGCATGCTGGTCGTCATGGATGCTTCTGGATTTGTTTGTCTACCTGCAAGCCAAGATCACAAAAGAGTCTGGGATGGCGACAAGGGGCTGAATACAGGAGGCATGGGTGCTTACTGTCCTGCTCCCGTTGTGACAAAGGAAATACATCACAAGGTCGTTGAACGAATTGTCAAACCAATGCATGAATCCCTCTCAGGAATGGAGGTCCCGTATCGTGGCGTCCTCTATGTAGGCTTGATGATCGATGAGAATGGAGATCCTTTTGTCGTTGAATTCAATGTTCGTTTTGGTGATCCAGAATGTCAAGTTACTCTTCCTCTCATCGCTTCTGACGTGGGCGAATTATTGTTTGCAGCAGCTACAGATGCCTTAGAGAGTCATTCCGTTTCCTTCCATGACAAGCACTGCCTCACTGTCGTTCTCGCCTCTGAAGGCTATCCTCAATCTGCGATTAAAAATCGAACCATTCTTGGAGCAGAAAAATCCGAGGGGGATGTTGATGTCTGGGTCAGTCATGCTGGAACGGGTCTTGATGATTCTAATCGCCTTATTTCAACAGGAGGGAGGGTTCTAGCAATAACGTCAATCGCCTCGACGTTGGCCGAAGCAAGATCACGTTCTTACCAACGAATGGAGGCTATTTCTCTTCAAGGTTCTCACTTCAGAAATGATATCGGTCATCGTGCATTACGATGAAAACTAAATCTCATTCTGTTGCTTGATTTTAAGGACTTATCGATAGCAGAGATTAAAAGAGGGTCTAAAGTGGGCGAAGTGCTCCAGCATCGCTGCTGTCGAGCAATCCTCTGAGGGAAAAAAATGGAAAAGGTATCAAAGACCTCGCAAAGGCCTGTTTTTGGTTGGCTTA
>MDTC01160238.1_pt1 | contig 14372 bp, 19 predicted proteins | sample 811181 | NCBI WGS metagenome assembly MDTC01 (sample SAMN05326644, study PRJNA326480) | marine metagenome | isolation source: seawater | place: Pacific Ocean: North | collected 2011 | reverse complement strand
ATTGTTTACAGCATAGACGGCATGGGACGCTCCTAGGCAAACTGATAAAGTAGAGGTCGGAAGTTCGAGTCTTCCTCAGCCCACCATTAATTGTATAATTTTTAATCTCCCTTTTTTCATAATTTTTCGTTCCTATTTTTAATCTCATTAAATTTTTTATTAGCACGATGGGCAATTGCATTAATAATCAATATAATTATAGTAGGCAACCATAACCACATAAATTCATTCTTCATCACATCAAAGCCCTGCTCAGTAAAAAAAATTTTAGGGTTAAGCACAGCAACTTGTAGCGGATTAAATGAGAAAAAATATCTGTCATTTATAAAGGGGGCAAAATAAGCAATTCCGTGCCCTCCATTAGTAAGCCCATCAAGTAAACCATGTGATGCAATAATTAAGGTAAAGTAAGTAGCTATTAATAAGTTATTTTTACTAGAAAATTTTTCACTCCGAAAAAATATAATAGTAATTAATATAGCCATTATTAAAGCAAAAAATAATGAGTGAGTTATTCCTCTGTGTCCCATTACATGTGCATATGGAATTCCTAGGTAATAGCCTATTACATCCAAATCAGGCAAGCTTGGGCAAATAAACGATAATATCCAAAAACGGATTTTAGTCTTTTTAAATCTTTCAGATCCAAAAATTTTTCCGGCGGCAACACCTAGTAATGAGTGAGAAAAACCAGTTGGCATATTTATTCCTTTAAATTATTCATTATCAATACTATATATAAAAAAATCCCAAAACTTAAAAATATTAGTTATTATATGTTTATGAAAATTAATCCATTAATAGTTGTAGCATTAGAAGAGGAATTGGGTAATAAAAAACTTGACGATTTTGATTTATTGGTTACAGGCATTGGAAAAGTAAACGCATCTTTAAGCTTAACTTTAAAATTAAAGAACAGCTCAGAAAATTATAATTCAATTATAAATTTTGGTACCGCAGGAAGTAATTATTTAGAGCCAGGCTCATTTGTTGATTGCACTAAGTTTATTCAAAGAGATATGGATTGTACACCTCTTGGTTTTCCTGAATTTCAGACCCCCTTCGAAGATAATATTGAGATAAATTTTTATGATTATAAGAATAATTTTAATCCTTTAAACAACAATCTAACTTGTTACACTGGAGATAGCTTTGTAAACCAAAAAAAAGAATATAAAGGAGTTTTTGATATGGAGGCTTATTCTTTGGCTAAGGTTTCCAAATTTTTTAATATACCTTTTATTTCATTTAAATATATTTCAGATGGAGCAGACAGTAATTCAAGTTCAGATTGGAATGCAAATATTTCTTCCGGATACCAAAAATTTTCTCAATTGGTTCTTGAAAAAATAGTGCAATATAATGAATTAAATAATCAATAATTATAATTTGTAATAGTTTTGGATTAGTTTAAAATTCGAACTACCCTTTATGAGCAAAGAAAATACTGAAATATTTAAAAAAGGTTTTCATAGCATTTTAACTGATGTAAGGGCTGATAACAGCATTAAAACTGTTCTAAAAAGATTAGAATACCTAAAAATAAATAAGAAAAAATATAATTTAGGTGATTCTGATAATGCAATAATTGGCAAGATCCTAAATTCGTATTATAAATTAATTAATAAGCATCCTTTGAAAATTGATGATTTAATACTAGAAGATTTTGAAATTGTTGAGCTAGAAAAAATATCTGATTTAAACTTGGCTAGATATTTAATATACAGATATAAATATAATATTTATCCTAAAATGCATATTGCTGAAGACTACCCTCCATGCATTCAAATAGAACCTTCATCGATTTGTAATTTTCGATGTACTATGTGTTTTCATATTGATGAATCATTTTCTGGAAAGAAAAATGGCTACATGGGATTAATGCCTATAGACATCTTTAAGAAATCAGTTGATCAAGTTGAGGGACATGTTGAAGCAGTAACTTTCGCTTCTAGAGGAGAGCCAACAGCAAATAAAGATCTCCCCGATATGTTGAAATATTGTGAAGGAAAGTTCCTTGGGTTAAAAATAAATACCAATGCTTCAATGCTTAATGAAAAATTAATACACTCAATTCTTTCGAGTGACTTGCAAACCATTGTTTTTTCAGTAGATGCCAGAAATAAGCTTGAATATGAGCAAATTAGAGTAAACGGTAAATTTGAAAAAATCGAACGAAATATTGAGATGTTTAATGAAATTAGGAATAAGCATTACTCTAGAGATGAAAAGATAGTTAGGATAAGCGGCGTAAAAATAAATAAAAATCAAGACGTTGATGATATGAAAGATAAATGGGGTGACCTCGTTGATAGCGTAGCATTTGTAAATTTTATTCCTTGGAATGCTTCTTATATAAATTCTAACTCCACAAATAATATTACTTCACCTTGCTCTGAGTTGTGGTTAAGGATGTTTGTGTGGTATGACGGCAAAGTAAATCCCTGCGACTATGATTATAAGTCAAAATTATCAAGGTGGAATATAAACGAAAGTACTATAAACGAAATATGGACATCTGATGAATATGCTGAATATAGAAATACTCATCTCCAAGGTAAAAGGAGCACCTTAGATCCTTGCAATGGTTGTATTAGTAGGTAAATTTATAATGAAAATCGGAATAATAGGATACAAAGGTCATAGTAAAAGAATAATTGAAATATTAAAAAAAAATGAATTAATTGATCAGATTATTGTTTATTGTAGAAGTGAGAGAACCGCAAAAGATTTAACTAATGAGAATTTAATTAGAAATATAATCTACACTTCTGAATTAAAAGACTTATTAATTTCATCAGGCATTATTATTTCTTCAAATAATGAAAGCCATGTTGGCTACATTAAAAAATTTCTTAGAACTAAAGCATATATTTTTTGTGAAAAACCAGCATGTGTTACTTTGAAAGAATTTAATTATCTTAAAAATTTATCTTTATCTGATAAAAGAAGAATTTACATCAATTTTAATCTCAGAAGATCTTCATATTTAAATAAACTAAGTGAAATTATTAGCAATAAGGATTTAGGAAAAGTTATAAATATTTCATCTAATCTTACTTATGGCATTGCGTTTAATTCAGATTTTAAGAAAAATTGGAGAGCAAATAAATCAACTATATTTAATAATATAGCTGGAAACTTAGGCATTCATTATATTAATCTTTTTGAGAGCTTATTTGGCAAATCTGTAGATACTAAAATTAACTTATCTTCTAATATTTCTTCTAATTTTTTTGATACATCAAATATATTACTTAGATTCAATAAAAATATTTCATCTTCAATTTTTTTAAGCTATGCTTCTCCTTATTCATTTAACACAACTGTACATTTGACTAATGGAATTGTTGAGTTTAATAATGGTAAAATAAATCTATATCACCCTAGAGATACTTTTAATAAATTGGGGTTATATGCATCTCCAAGAAAAAAAGTTATTGGCAAATTTGACAATGAATTTATGAATAAGTCTTTAGTTGATTCTGTAAATTATTTTATTCTAAAAGTACACCTGAAAAAAAATTTTCTAGTTAAAGAGTTTAACGATTGTATAGATTCGTCTTATTCATTACTGAACTCAGAGATAAATCCAAAATTTTGACCTCACTTTTGACCCCAACTGAGATTAACCACTATTAAACAACATAGGGCATTGTCGAACGTACTGATAAAGTAGATGCCGGATGTTCGGTCATCCTCAGCCTATCATTAATATATTTCTATTGTTGGGGTAAATTCTGTATCTTTTTCCAAAGGATAAATTGGCCTTTTGCAATGTTTATGCCCAAGAGAAGAAAGGTTGGCACTTGTAGATCCTGGTGAATCTACATTAAAATTTTCTTTTACCCAATCGTCATAAAATTCTGGCTCACAATGAGGTGACTTTACAATTACTGAATGAAAATCTTTTGGATTGAGATTATTTTCTAAATAAATTGCTCTATCAACTTGCATAACAGGATTACTTGTAACAACAACAGTTAAATTTTTTGATTTTAATACTGCAGTTTTACCTGGCTTCTGTAACCAAACCCATCTTTCAGGCATAAAGGGCTCTTCATTAACTGAAATTATTTCCCATTCTAATACCAAGGGCTCAAACCTTGCATCTAATTTGCCGCCAATCGATGTCTTTATTTTTGAACCCACTCCATTTTTATGTGCTAATTTTGCTGCTTCAGAATCAAGTATTGTTGATAATATAGAGTGAGGGTAATTATTATTAATCATCTCATAAATTATTTTATTACTGTCTCCAAGTGCGCCTGAGCTTGGAGCATCAGCTGCATCTGTAAAAACTATGGTGCCTTCGCTTTTAGAGCCAAGCTCAATAGATTCCTCTAAGCTTAGCAACTCTGTTTGCATTTTTGATCGATTAGGCCAAAAATCATTAGCCATTTTTAGAACATGTTTTTTTGCTAACTCTTCTTCATTATTTGTATAAACGTATGCTTGACTACAAAGTTCTGGCACATCAGTAAAAGGGTTACCTATAAAAAATCCAGCAGAAAGAATATCCTTATCATCTAATAGTAATTTCGCATAATTTGTTTGATTTCCAAAAAGACCATTTTCAGTAATTAATTCTTTTCCTCTAACTAGGGCAGGTATTCTTATTCTTGCTGCCACAGGTTTCACACTATCAAAAATAATTTTTTTAAGTATTTTAATAGCCCCTTTTCCTGCTTCAGCAAAATCAACATGAGGGTATGTAAGCAACGAAGAAACTCCATTGCAATTTTTAAGCATCTTTTTAGTTAAAATCCCATGTAAATCTAAAGAAATTGTTATAGGAATCTCTTCCCCTACTATTTTTCTAATTTCACATAATATATAACCTTCAGGATCCAGCTCTTCTTGTGTGCTCATGGCACCATGAAGTGAAAGGTAAATCCCGTCTAATTGATTTGCAAATCTTTTGACTGAATCAAAAAGTTCATTGGATATTTTAAGAAAAGAAGAGTGATTAAGGACCCCAGATGCATATCCTTCAGCATTAAAAGTATAAATCGGATCAATATTATTTGAATTTTCTATTTCATTTATTGCTCCGCCAATATAGGAATTTTTGCCTTTATGAAATTCATAGATCTCGTTCCCTCTTGTAATATCGAAAAAATCGTATTCACATTTAATAGGATTAAATGATGATATCTCCTGAGAGCACCCTGCAATTAAAATCTTCTTCATACAGACAAAATATCAGAAAATCACTAAACCTAACATTTTCACATTAATAGTTTTTATTTTATTTGGTGTATTTATTTGTTATTTTTGCTCTCTCTTCCACTTGTCATAACCCTCTGGCTTGAAAAGTGTAGGAGGTCTATTCCATTTTACTGAGCCACCTCCTTGACCTCCATCTTCTAAAGAAGCATTAAATTTCTTGTAGCAATAATCTTCGTTCTTCCCGCTATTCATGCATTGGACTTTGAATTTATTATATTCTTCATTAGATTCAATAGTATAAATTCTTAAACTTTCTTTTAAATCAATACTTCGATTCTGAAAGGCTTTTTCGTATTCAATATATTTTCTTTCATCTTCGCCTCCACAACCAAAAGCAGTAATTATTAGAATCATTAACAATAACATTTTCATAGTCACAAAAATATCATAAATTATAAGAACTTATTCAGGTAGCTTATCAATAAGCTTTTGGCAATCTAATATCTCAGTCTCGCAAAGTAACATTAGATTACCTATTATTACGTAAGCGTGGTATCTATTAACTCTTGGTATCAGATAATCTGTTTGTCCAGGCTTTTTATTTACTGCTTGTTCCCCATACTCCACACCGTATTTTTTTGCATCATCGGCAGATCTGTATACCCATGCCTCTATATCTTTTCTTTGAAAAAAGCCATAAGCAATATTTTCTGTTTCAGGGTATTCAGCATTATCAAATTCTCTGTCTTTTTTCCACCCAACATTAACTAAATCATCAATGCTATATATATTTGATGATTCAATAATTAAGGAAGTTGCTTCAGGATCTATCTCAGTCTTTTCTTGGGAACAAGAAAAAGCAAGAAACATAGTTAAGATTATTATTTTTAGTATAAATTTCATATTAATTAAATAGTTATCTGAAAGTTTATATAAAATCAGTGTAATAATAAATTAAAGAAAGAATTACTGCACAAGGAAAAATTATTTTTCTGCCGTTATATGCCCACCATATAAATGGCTTTTCATTACCTCTGTTTCTTATGAAGCTAGTTATAAAGAATCCTATTGATCCAATGACTATTGCATTAACAAATATTGAGAGTGTTAATAAAATTAATGTTCTAAAATAATCCATATCTTTTGCTTTAGGGTAGTTTACTTACTAGATTTTCTAAAAATTTATTTGAATCTTCTCCGGATGTTCTTAGAGGTTCTATTAGAAAAATAATATTTCCGTAAATAATATATTCCGTGTAAAGAGGTTCCCTTCTTGGGCAAGAAATTTCTTTATCCAAATACTCAGCTTTATCGTCATTAAAGATTTTTAACTTATTCAATATTAAGGTATTGTCTATTCCTAAATTAGAGCTTATGCTTTCACGTAATTTTTGATTTTCTAGAACTATATCGCCGTATCCTCTACACGTAGTCTTTTCTACCTTTTCTCCATATGCAATATTTTTTTCTACTACTTCAATTAATTTAGTTTGTTCTTCTGCAGCAATTTTTCCAATTGTGTTTGCTAAATCAAGAGAAGGATACATAAGAACCGCTATCTCTCTGCCTTTGAAGTAAGCCCAACTAGACTCTATTGATTCAGGAAAATCAGTTTCAAACTTACCTTGAATTTTTATACCAGTAGACTTGATATCTTCAACAGAATAAATCTTGTTTGATTCGAGTTTAGAATTGCCTGAACAGCTCAGCAAAAACAATAATAATATAAATAAAACCTTTCTCATTTTTATAAATTACCAAAAAAATATGAATTATAAAATTTTGATTCTACATATTCATTGGTAGAATTGATTTATGTTTGAAAAGCTAAAAGAAATGGTTAGAGACAAATCAAGAGATAATTTGTATCAAAATTTGTTAGATATTGGCATAGATTGCGAGCTTGCTAAAAGAGGAGTTAATGAAGAAAAATTGTTTAATCCTTGGCACAGAAGAAGCCTAGGAATTATAAATATTAATTCTGAATATCCTATTAAATATATAAATATAATTAAACAAGATAGAGGTAAGAATAGTCCTCCAAGATGGTGGTATTTTTTTGCAATTCCGTCTTACGAAATTATTCCTAAGAATGACTCTATAGAGGTAAGGTCAATTCGAAAAAAATCTACCCCAGTTTTTGGTAAAGTTGAATCTATTGTATGGGAGCCAAATAGTAACTCTAAGGATTTAGCTGATAAATTCTCTCGAGATGACAAAATAAATATGCTCTCAATCGAATTAGGAAATATTAAAATTCAAAGTTTACATGATAGTTTTTCTGGTTTTAGTATTGAACTTGAATTTAAAAGGAAGGATAAGTCTTTGAATTTTGATAACTGGGAAGCATTAAATAGAATAGCTAGTATGTGCCTAGAATTGTAATGAGTATCAGGGTAATGTATCTATTCTAAATTTTGAACGAACGAACTGCATCTTGAAATAGATTCTTCTGTATCCCATCCTTCGCACAAAATAATTAAGTTGCCATAAATAATGTAATCACCATATTTAGGAGAACTTTTGCTCCCTATTGCGGCACCAATTGATCCTCCATCGGTAGGAGTAGATATTGTCCTTCTATCTTTTATACCTTCTTTCCAACTAGCGGCACTTTTTCTTATTATTGCATTTTCACCAGTTGCCTCATCAGCAAAAAACTCTCCAAATTCAACTGCATCTTGGTGTGAATTATAAATTCTAATTTCAAAATCTTTTATGCCTTCTGACCCCACTTCTTTCCAGCCGTAATATGCACTTTTAGCTTCAGGAAGTTCGTCAATTTTATAAGACTTGCTTTTCTTGAATCCAGAATTAGTTAGTGAATCGTAATTGAATACAGTATCTATTGGGGTAATTTTGTCTACTCTAGGAATTTCTGGTTCACTAGATCCGCATGATATTAGGAGTACTGTAAGAGATAAATATGCAAAGAATATTCTTTTCATATGATTAACCTATGATCACTCCATTCAATAGAAATAAATAATATATATAGTAGAATAAAGCAATGGAACTTAAAGAACAAAATAATTTAACTTCTAAGATACCAATTAAAGACATAAGTTCATATGTTGCTGCTATTATATTAGGAGCATCACTTGGCTTATTGATCTGTAGATTAATTTAATAATAATTATGAAAATTAGAGAAGTAAGGCTATCTAAAATTAAATTAGTTGAATACCTTGGGGATGTTGAGCCTGCATGGACCCCTGGATGGGCATCTCAAAAATCTACAATTGGCGGATATAGCTTTACAGAAATTGAATTAGATAATGGGTTTATTGGAATTGGTCCTGGATGCGACGAAGTTATAATAAATGATGCTAATGAATATCTTATTGGGAAGAGCCCAAATGATGTAGAGCATCATTATAAATATATGATTTATAGATCAAGAAATGTTCCTTACAGTGGGCTTGCAGGAATAGATATTGCATTGTGGGATTTAAAGGGAAAAATTCAAGGAAAATCCATATCTGAAATGCTGGGTAGAAAAAAGGAATCTCTAATTCCTTATGCGAGCTATGTTGTTTTATCTGATCCAGAGGAAAGAGCCGATTTGTCCAAGAAAATGCTTGATGAAGGATGGAAAGTTATAAAGGTAAGGCTTCATCATGAAAACGAAGAACAAGACATTGACACTATTAAAAAAATAATTGATAAAACTGAAGGTAAATTAACAATATTAGTGGATGCTAATCAAGCTCAATCTAGCTATCCTTGGCAGCCAGGAGTCATATGGGATTTTGAAAGAGCCAAGAGAATGAATAATGTGATGCATGATTTTGGTTGTTACTGGCTTGAAGAACCAAGACCTAGATTTAACTATGATGAGTTATCAGAACTTGCTTCTATGAAAAAAACTAAGATAGCTGGAGGAGAGAATAATACGGTTTTGTCAGATTTTGATTATATGGCAAAGAATAACGTATATGATGTTTTGCAGCCAGAATCTATGGTTTTAGGAGGTATAACTCCATTAATTGAAATAGGAGAATTATCTATAAACTACAATAAAGAAATTGTTCCTCATCATGGAGGTGGAGACATAGGGGTTGTGGCGCATATGCATCTTCTGTCTACTTGGCACAATGCTCCATTTTGTGAGATGCTAAATGACCCTCCTTTAAGTAGCTATAAGAATAAATTTTTTATATTTAATGAAAATTTGGATGTAACAAATGGAGAAATTATTGTTCCTAATGATCCTGGGCTTGGTGTTAGTATAAAAGAAGATCTTATCATTCGAGATTAGGATAATTTTATTTTATTGAGTTGAAATAATTATCAAAGAAGCTTTCGCCAGAATCTATATAATAAGAACTACTTTTATCCGAATATACTTTAATCTTTTGGTTTGATAATTTTTCTTTCCATTCATAATATAATTTTTTAAATTTTTCATTATCTCCTGAGATTATTGATTCTCTGATTTTTAAGTCTAGAGAAGGTTTAATATTGGGAGCTATGCTATTAGCTTTACTCACTATTTCTTTCAGTCTTTGAATATACTCTGGCTTATACTTCGATACTTCATAATAAAATAGTCCGAATTCATATATTGAAGTGTAGTAATTAGGGTGATAAATTAAGGAAGATTCATATTCTTCATCAACTATTTTAACTACTCTATCTATATCAATTATAATTTCTGAAAATTTATCATTTATTATTCCTATCATTTCTGTCCTTGGCTCAGTAGATAATGAAGGAAAAGAGTTAACATTTTCTTGGTATTCTTCAATAGTATAAGTTGAATTAACCATCCTGCTAGATGAGGTGTATATTAAGAAATGATAATAAATACTTATTGTCAATATAACTGAAACTGTAAGTGTGTATATTATTATTGGCCAATTAATATTAACTTCATTAGGCACTATCTCTTTATCACTGAATCCTGAATTAGATCTAATCAGGAATGCCATTAGAAAACTCATAACTAATTGGTTTGAAAAAGAGCTATATTGAACAAGAGAATTTATAAAATAAGTTACTAATATTGCAGATATTAATGTCCAGAAAATTTTATTTTTTGATTTCATTATTTTTATAGCACTTATATAAAAAATATATGAATAAGATAAGACAGCCATTAATAGACCTGCAATTCCTAGCTCACTTAATATTTTTAAAATTGAATTGTGTGGATCATCAACTAATTTTCTAGAGTATAAATAATCATCGAATTCGAATACTTTAAAGTACTGACTCTTAAAATTTTCTGGCCCTACCCCTGTTAATGGATAGTCTTGCCAAATGCTAATTGAAGATTTTATAGTCATAGGCCTATCGCCAAGATTGAATGGCTGGGTAATTGATTTTGATAAATTGCCAGGAATTTTTCCTAATAAGATGGATATTGGTGCGCATTCTTCAAATATACCCTCTATACCCATTAGCCATTTTTGAAATAATACATCTTCGCTGCATAAATTTTGATCAGAAATCTCATGCCTTAGAATCTTTTTTTCAAGTTCTATATTATTGTATTTTTCGTATTTCTCAGCACCAATAAGGTTATTCACCAGGTGTACTCTTCCTCCTCTGTCCAGAAAATTTGGTCTATCTATTAATTCTCCCCCTACTTCTTCAAATTTATATTCAGCATCTTTTAATTCAGGGATTCTATTTAAAATTAAATCGTACTTATACTTATATACGTCACTTTCAATTAAATTTTCATCTACTAATGGAATTAGAAATAATATGGATGGAGAAAAAAGGATTATCAGAATTATTGAAGATAATAATATTTTGATTATCTTATTTTTTGTTATATAAAAAATTATTGATGAAATCATAACTATAGCAATTGCTATAGAAATAATTGATCCTCTAGAAAAATTAATTATTAAGCAGTATAAAGAAAATATGATCGTTATAATGTAGAAATAATTAATCTTATTTTTTAAATTTTCTTGAATATTTTTTTCAGAATTATACTCATAAGTAATCAAGGCAACACTTAATAAAGATATAATTACTAAGTACCATGATACATATGCTGGATTTCCCAGAGTTGAGCTTATTCCATTAAAAGGCTGACTTAAAGTTTTGATTGAGAAAGGGGCATTTAAGAAATTAGAAACATAAATATTAAAAGATTCGAAAAACCCTAAAATTGAAACTAGCAAACCAATAAATATTATAATTCTAAGCAAATAAAGCCAGTCTTTTTTTGTTCTAAATATTGAGAATAGTATTAATGAAAAGATCAAAAAATGGATAGACTGCATTATCCCGCTCATTCTGCTCATGCTACCCCAAAAGCTATTTATAATATTTAGGCCAAATATTGATGAAAAAATTTGAAATAGAATGAATAGTCCTAATAATAAAAATCCTATATTTTTTTCTGGTAAAAACTTTTTATTTTTTATAACCAGAACTCCTAAAATAATTGCTAGTGCCCATACTAATGATCTGAACCATAAAGCTTTTCCTAAAACAAATAGAGAATAAGTTTCGCTAACTATTAAGGGGGAAGCAGCAATTAAAAAAACTAAAGAATACGTTGCTCTTCTTAAAAAAATATTCATATATATATGGAATTAGTTATCATTCTTATTTTCTGATTCTGGCTTATTTTGCTTTTTATATTTCATTATCGAGATGCCAATGATTATCAATGATACTGCTATGAAAATATCTCCAAGTCCTAATGAGGATATACCTTTATAATAAATCCAAACTAAACTTAATATAAGGTATAAAAATCCTAGAATTTTTCTATAATAAAATCTAATTTTATTTCCTTCCAATAGATCATGTTAATAATTTTTTAAGATCACCATTTTTATGTAGAGAGTATATTTCATCATATCCGCCTATATTTAAATCATTAATAAAGATTTGAGGAACTGTCCTTTTCCCCGCTGACAGATTTGCCATATTATTTCTTTCTTTTTCATTTTTTATCACTAATTCTTCATAATCTATATTATAAAGATTGAGCAGAATTTTAGCTTTTTTACAATATCCACAATCATCAGTGGTATATATTTTTATATTTTTTTTAAGGGTCATAAGTTATTTAATATATATGGTAATTATCTTATACTAGTGTAAGTAACTTATTAAAGGAGGGCAGTTTGGATAATCAATTTGAAATAGAATACTTGAATGGTTTAAGAACTGAAGCAACTCATCTTGCTACAGGAACAAAATTGATTACGGATGCTCCTTTAGATAATAAAGGGCAGGGCAGATCTTTCGCTCCTACTGACTTATTGGCAGTATCTGTAGGTACATGCATGATAACAACTATGGGTATAGCTGCAGATCAGATTGGAGTAGAATTAGGCAAGGTAACCTGCTCTGTCAAAAAAGAGATGAATGCAAAGCCCAGGAGATTGGCTAAATTGACAATTATTATTAATTTCCATGACCAGATACCTGATTCCAAAAAAAGAAGCTTGGAACTTTCAGCTTTAAATTGCCCAGCGCATAAAAGTTTGTCAATAGATGTGGAGCAAGTAACAGAATTTAATTATTTGTAATTAGAATATTCTAAATAACCAATAGATAATTAATAATGTAATTATGAAGGCAGCAAGAGCACCTATTTGATACTTCGACTTATTATCTAGCTCCAATTCATATTTTTTTGGATCAATTTTTTCACTAATTCTGTCAGTATTTTTGATATTTTTTTCTAATTTATTAATTCTAATTTTTATATCTTCTATATCTTTCTCGATAGAGTTAGATTTGTTTATATCTTTTTGATCTTCATCATACATGCCATAATTATATATTAAATTTATACTATATTTATCAAATGGATATTATTTTTTCTGAAGTTAAAAATAAAATTGACCTAAATGAATCTTTTGAATTAAGAAAGAAAGTTTTTGTTGTTGAGCAAGAGTGCCCAATTGAGGAAGAATTTGATGAATTTGATAATCTAAATAGGATTGGCAAGGATTCTTTTCATTTTAATGTTTATAAAGATAACATTTGCATTTCAACTTCAAGAATAGTAATCAATAGAAACTCTGATAATAATTCTTCTGCAAAAATTCAAAGAGTATGCGTGCTAAAAGATTATAGAGGTGAGGGAGTAGGGTTATTTATGATGTCAAATTTACACAAATACTTAATCAATAAAAATATCAAGCAGATTACACTTTCTTCCCAAGATCATGCGATAGAATTTTATAAAAAGTTAGGATATATAGAGCAGGGTAGTGAATATTTAGAGGCAGGTATAATTCATAAAAAGATGTGTATTAATTTTTTCTAATAGATTGCCATGTAGACATTGCTATTCCTGCTATTATTCCTGCAGGAAAGACTGCAAATATTAAAAGTAAAAATATAAATATCTGTCTTATAAGTTTTTTCATATAAATTAGATTATAAAAATTGTTAACCCCAATTAATAGGGGGTATCTTATTTTTATCAAAAAAATGATTAGCTTTTGAAAAAGGCTTGCTTCCCAAGAAACCCCTATGAGCAGATAATGGAGAAGGGTGAGCAGATTCAATTATTAGATGGTTAGCGGGATCAATGAGATTAATTTTGGATCTAGCATGAGAACCCCATAAAAAGAATACCAACCTAGATTTATTTCTGCTTAATGTAGATATTATTTTATCTGTAAATATATTCCACCCCAAACTTTCATGTGATAAAGGACTCCCTTCCTCGACAGTTAGGGTTGTGTTTAATAAAAGTACGCCCTGTTTTGCCCATTTTGTTAAGTTGCCATCTGTTTTTTTTATATTTATTTTGAGATCTTGCTCTATTTCTTTAAATATATTAAGCAAAGATGGGGGAGGTTTTATTCCGTCTGGAACAGAAAAGCTTAATCCATGAGCTTGGAATTTTTTATGATATGGATCCTGCCCAATAATTACTAGTTTAGTATTTTCAAACGATGTTAGGTTTAAAGAATTAAAAATGAATTCATTTGGAGGAAATATAATTTTTCCTTCAGACTTTCTTTTAATTAGCTCTCTTTTTATATTGTTCATATATTCTTTGCTAAATTCACATTCGATATAATTTAGCCAACTCTTATGAATTTTTATAAGTTTATTAGAATTTTTCATTTAATCAGATTCAATGTATGACATAATTTGATCAGATATTTTAACTTCTTTGATTTCTCCTGCTTTCATGTTACTCAATAAATATTGTCCATATTGAATTCGTTTTAGGTTAATTACTTTCCAATCAAAATAATT
>MDTC01139531.1_pt1 | contig 14372 bp, 6 predicted proteins | sample 811181 | NCBI WGS metagenome assembly MDTC01 (sample SAMN05326644, study PRJNA326480) | marine metagenome | isolation source: seawater | place: Pacific Ocean: North | collected 2011 | reverse complement strand
GTTGAAAATGGAGGCGCTGCTGATGATGCAGCCGCAGATGCTGGCGGCAATGCAGGCACTGGGGCGGATGTAGATGAGGTTATCAATGGGCCCGATGCAGATGGCAACGCCAATGCAGGCAGCGGTGCCGATATAGCCGAGGTTGAAAGTGGCGGCGCTGCTGATGGAGCTAATTCAGGTGATGACGGAAATGCAGGCAATGAGGCCGATGCAGATGGCAACGCCAATGCAGGCAATGAGGCCGATGCAGATGGCAACGCCAATGCAGGCAGCGGTGCCATTTTAGACGAGATTGAAAGTGGGGGCGCCGCTGATGGTGCTAACTCAGGTGATGACGGAAATGCAGGCAATGAGGCCGATGCAGATGGCAACGCGAATGCAGGTAATGGGGTCGATTTAGACGAGGTTGCCAATGGGGGCGCCGCTGATGGAACCAACGCAGGCGCTGATGCCAATGGGGGCACTGGTCGCGACATTGATGATGCTGCGAATGCTGGCGCCGCTGATAGGGCGGACACAAGTGAAGATGCAAACGCCAACGAATCTGATTTAGCACCAGGCATTGGAGACAACGCGGGCGATGCCGATGCCGTTCAGCGGGACCCATTAGAGGCGCCTGAACGACGGTGTATTGGGCAGGGTATCTCCATTGGCTGGAACAATGCGAATAATCCTGATTACGGAATCTTCTCTTATACTCTCTGGGCAGATAAAGACAATAATGCGGGCGACGTCGTCGTAACCAATGATGAGCGGAATCTCTATGTTTCCATTGAGACCAATGCGACCGCAGATATTGGACGTGTTTCAATTCATCTTCAGACAGGTGATGACCCGGCCTGGGGGGAGCGACCCCGTCTGCGTTCCGCGGACTACAGAGCGAACAATGTGTCTGAAAGTACTCACCTCGCTGTCATTCCAATCGATGGCCTTGACGTTCAACAGTTTGCTTTGGTCGTCCGTGTCGATTTGGTGGAGGACCAGGACAGTGGAGACGCACCTTTAGATGGCCGGAATGCGGGATCGATTGCTTATGCTGGCGACTTAGATTGCCCGACATGTTTCGGTGAACTTGGTGGACGCTGGTGGGGTCTCATCGAATACGGCATTGTGACCGCATTCGATATCGGCGGACGTATCACATTTGATGATGGCACGGCTGCAACAGAGCAAGGCGTTCATCTGTTAGACCGCGATGGCCGTTTGCTTGAATCTGTCTTCAGCAATGAGGAGGGGGCTTATCGCTTCAGACGCGCTGAAGGCGGCCAAGACTACACAGTGACCCTTGAGCCCAGAGAAAGGCCTGCTGATGATGTACGCGGGGACTGGCCGACAGTACTCATACCCAACTTGGAACGGGACATACTGTCTCTAGACTTTGTTGTCTCGGGCGATGGCGCCGACACACCAGACGCTGACGAAATCGAGGTTGAACCAGATGTCGATGATATCGGAGCGGAGGCCGATGCTGAACAGGAGGGTGTACAAGACGATGTCGCTGACTCTGGACAGGCCGGTGAGGTAGAGACTGCCGACGAGATCCAGAGCCCCCCTGATTCAGGTCAGGACGACCAAGATCGAGCTGGCCACGACGAGGGCGATAGGCCGCATATATGCCCCCGGCAGGTGTCTCCTGAGCGTAATGGGCAAGCAGCCGTTGATTTGTTTGGAGAGGGGAATGATCAGCTCTCTTGTAGAATGGCGTTTGCTGCGGGCGATGACCGCGACATGTTTTCTCGTCTTGATATCGACCATGATGGCGAATCGGACTTTCAGGGAACGGGTTGGAGTATCGGTCCACTCGCCAACGGTACATTCGAATATGACATCTTGGTGTCGACGAATGCAGATGAGACCCAGCACGTTGGTGTGATGAACGTCCATTACATGGGTGACCAAATTACGTTCAGATTTCACTTCTTCCCAGGCTACGGAAGCGATCAACTCAACTTGTATGTTGGGCATGACGTTCTTCCATTGACCGCAGATGGTGCCTACACGATCGCGCCTGAGCATTACGGCTTTGCAGCCCAGCTGGAGGCGCCCTGGGCTGGTTATGAATTGTCTGGCCGTGTGGGCGGGCAAATTCATTTAATCGCTCAAATGAACGTATGCGGCCCGTTTTGAATCAAAGCCTGACATACCTGGAGTCCTGACCTGCATCCCAGGGACACCCCGGATAATGGACCATCAGCTCTGCTAAACCAGCTCATTAAAGTGTCTGTCAAGATGCCCCTTGGCGTGCTCGCTGCAGTCCAGTCAGTTCCGAGAATCGAGAGACAAGCTATTGAGACATGTGCGCTGATGACCGATTCATTGAATTGAGGCACCCTGAGCGGTCAAGTAGATGAAAGATGAAATACAAGCGTGGGCCATATCGATTGGTCAATGACCTGGATGGTCGGTGGGAGTCGCCCCTCGCTTAATCATGCAAAGCGAGGGGACGGAGTCATCGGCACATGTGGCTTTCCGATTAGAAGCCGAGCTTTTTCAGCCCTTTCTTAGCCTTATTAATACCCTTTTTAGCTTTCTTCTTAGCAGCCGCGGCCTTCTTTTTGGCAGCTGCAGCCTTTTTCTTTACGGCAGCGGCTTTGGCGGCAGCCTTTCTTTTCGCAGCGAGAGCAGCCTTCTTGGCATCATCTGCTTTCTTTTTGACCATGGCCGCTTTCTTTGCCGCTGCGGCTTTCATGGCGTCGGCTTTTTTCTTAGCAGCTTGGACCTTGGCGGCAGCGGCTCGCTTTGCGGACGCCGCTTTTGAGGCAGCCTTAGCGGCAGCTGCCTTAGCTGCTGCAGCTTTCGCCGCTGCATTATCCTTGGTTTTCTCAACGATGTTCTTGGGCTTCTCTTGTTTTGGTTTCTCAGCAGGAGGCGGAGGAGGCGGTGTGACGACAGGCTTTGGAGCCACCTTCACAGGCGGCTTCCGCGGCGCTGGCTTTCGGGCTTTGCCAGCCTGAGCTTTAATCGTCCCTTGTCTGGATAGCGCGGCTACGTCTGCTTTGGGTAAGTACCCGCCGAGGGTTGCAGCTGCGTCACCACCATCGTCTGAGATCCGCTGTGCGACTTTGTTGATGATTGCCGGGTTTGAACGACTTTGAGCGTTCAATTCTGATTTGACCAGTGCTTGCAATTCGGAGGAACCGCTACCGCCTTTCGCGGCGAGCTGGTCGAGCATCACAAGCATCCGGGCCAAATCGGCTTCCATCTTCTGCTTGTCTTTCTCGTCCATATAGGACTGCGCAATACTCACGCAACTGGCCATGACGATCAGTGCTGAGAGTATGTAAGCGAATTTTTTTGCTCGTCGGGGGTCACGTTCAACCCAAATACCCACAATCGAAGTAACGGCGGCAACAGCCAGTGCTGTTATGGTTAAAATTATGCCGAGACTCATCCTATTTCCTCCTGTAAACTCATCGTATTTAAGTCATGTGTGCTAGGCGACTCATGGCTAATTGGTGCCGGGAGCAGCATTCTGGGCTACCATATTCGACCCATACCGAAATGGAAACAGCATTTAGTGCTAAAATAGTGTCGCAATCGTTATCGGGGGTCTCGCTGTATTTAAATACAGCGAGCTAAGCGCCAATTGGCGAAGAATGATTTGAGCACTGTCATGGTTTCACCGCCGAAGGGATAGCCCCGATATTGCACGGTTTTTCGGGAGAGTTGAATTCTCCAGGGCATTGATCACACGCGTCGCCAAACGAATCGTTATCGTCATTGAGCTGGTCGGGATTGGCCACATTTGGGCAGTTGTCCCGAACATCGGGGACGCGATCCTTGTCTCGATCGGACGATGTCTGCTCCGTGTCGCACGCATCACCGATGCCGTTTTTGTCTTTGTCTCGCTGGTCTAGATTGGGGGTATGCTTGCAATTGTCGTGAGGGTCGAGAATTCCATCGGCATCACTGTCTATTTCGGCCTGTCTGCGCCGGTCAAGTGCATCCGGTTCGCAAGCATCACCAATGCCATTTTTGTCGCCATCGGCCTGGTCTGGGTTTTCTATGCCAGGACAATTGTCATCTCCATCAAAGTGCCCATCGCCATCGGCGTCAATTGGCGGATTTGTTTTTCGGGCATGACAGGACCCTGCCTGTCCTGGGCATGGATCGCAGGCATCACCCACCTGGTCACGATCTGTATCTGTTTGGGTTGGATTGGGTTCAACCTTACAATTGTCACATGCATCGCCGGTCCCATCCCCATCCATATCCGTCTGTTCTGGATTGGGCAGGTCAACACAGTTATCGATTCGGTCCTCGATGCCATCTTTGTCGGAATCACTGATGGTCTTTTGAGCCCGTTTAGGTTTGGCCTCGCAGACATCGCCCACTCGGTTACCGTCGGTGTCTTCCTGGCCAGGATTCGAAATGAGCGGGCAGTTGTCCAGTCTGTCCGGAATCCCATCTTCATCACGGTCAGAGACCCGTCGGGCGTTTCGCTGAGATCGCTGCGAAGGGGGGCCACTGGCGGTTTTTAGCGCTGACCGACCGGTATCGGCGATGGGAAGGGGGGCACTTGCATCGGCGGCAGGGTGAGGCGGCGTGATATTGGACTCAGTGGACTCAGCCAATGTAAAAATCAAGAGGGCCATGCCAGCGAGCAGGACTCCGATCAAGATCAGGTCTTTGGATTGGTTGGTCATCGATTGAAAGACGTCCTAGATGGGCTCGCCCACGTTACATGGATTGGCCTCATCATTGATTTCGCCCGGACAGGCATCACAGGCGTCTCCGAGTAAATCACCGTCTTCATTTGCCTGGTCTGCGTTGGCAAGTTCAGGGCAATTGTCCAACTCGTCGCTGATGCCGTCCAGGTCGCGATCGATCTCCGCAATGTCACAGACATCCCCAATACCATCACCATCACTGTCCAACTGGTCCGGGTTTGGCTGGTCGATGCAGTTGTCGTCTTCGTCCAAGACGCCATCTCCATCATTATCTTGGCCCCCTGCGCCCATGTCGGGTTCGGCAATATTCTCACACGCATCGCCCGTGCCGTCGTTATCGGAATCGGCTTGGTTAGGATTGGGGATGAGAGGACAGTTATCCATGCCGTCGAAGACGCCATCAGCATCCTGATCTTGTGGGTCGGGCATACCCATATCAAATCGCGGACAGCCATTTGGTGTCCCAGGACATGGATCGCACGCATCGCCGATCTGGTCGCCATCGCTGTCATTTTGATCCGGGTTCGACAAGGCGGGACAATTGTCGCAGGCATCGCCCGTGCCATCTTGATCGATATCTGACTGGGCCGCATTGGGTGTATCCGGGCAGTTATCACCCCCCTCCGGTGTTTCCGGCACGCCATCTCCGTCGAAATCCAGGGGCATAGGCCCACCCATGTCGACCTCCGGCTGGCAGACATCCCCGACGCCATCTCCATCAGAATCGGCTTGGTCTGGATTATTAACCTCGGGGCAATTATCCAGATCGTCGGCAACTCCATCTTCATCTTCATCTAAAGCGGGCTGACCCATATCAGGGCGTGCATCAGGATCGCAGACATCACCGATGCCATCCTCATCGGTATCCTCTTGCCCAGGGTTTGGTAAATTAGGGCAGTTGTCATCGAAGTTGACCACGCCGTCTTCATCGAGGTCATCAGGGTTCAAGACACCACCAGCACCCCCAGCACCACCAGCACCCCCATCGCCACCAGCCTCGCCATCAGGTAACATGGTCACAGCGGCATCTGCGAGGGGGTTGATGTCGCAGGCATCGCCGAGACCATCATCGTCGGAGTCGGTCTGGTCTCGATTGCTGACGTCGGGGCAATTATCAATGCTGTCCGGGACCCCATCTTCATCTCGGTCGGCGCCGTTATCACCGCCAACGCCACCCAGACCCTGATCGGGTTCATTGACAGACATATCGAGGTCGGTCTGCGGGTCGGATCCACCTGCTCCAATCGCACCACCCATGGCTTGCCCACCGCCGACGCCCCCGGAGCCATTCTGGCCAAGGCCATCGTCAGATCCGCAGGCAAAGACGAGTGTAGAGACGCAGAGAGCCATCCATCGCATAGACATTTTCGACCTCATGGTAAGTAGGTGATACGGGACGTATCGTGGAATTGAACACCGCCTTGAGCGAAGGTGTGAGAGCGAGAAACGACACCGCCGTGGCCGGCAAAATTCCACCCGCTGTCCGCCTTTACGATGTACACGTTCCAATCAACATTGTCGCTCATGGTCATGTACGTCCAGCCGAATTTGGCACGTCCATAGTGATGACCAGGAAAGTTAATGAGGTTCTCGCTGATATTGCCTCTGCTCTGCTGAATTGTGACGATGCTTTGGTCGTACGCATTAAATAGGCCTCGACATGTCGCCGACGGGTATTGCGGGTCGCTATTTGAAATTTGTTCATCGAGATAAATACCTGAGATGGTGACTCGCGATCGAACACCCGATGTGAGGCGATAGTTACATTTATACGTGCGGTTATTGTAATTAACGGCATAATTCCGTCGCATTTGGATACGCGACGTGATGTTACCTGCACCGTTGCGATAGCCAGAACCGCTGATCGATAAATTGAAATCCGAGGGCAGGGAGACGCGTGTATCCCACTCGAATGTCGAATCGGCCGCCAGCTGCATGGACAAACATTTACCAGAACTCTTGTATCGGTTGATCACATCCCCCAAATCCTCGTCAACGCTTGGATTGTATGACCGACATGCGTCAGGGTCGTACAGTAAGCCAGAGTATGGTGTCGCGGCTTCCGGATGAATGAAGAAGAGTTCAGATACGCCAATTCGTCCATTGCTTCCAGTAGCCTCGTAGAATGTGTAGCGGATCTTACTGATGACAGCATCGCGAACTTTAACCATGAAGTCAGATCTCGAAAACACTTCGTTTTCGTAGTCGGCGACGGTCTTCCAGCGATTTCGACCAGCGTAGGTGTCATATATTTCAATTTTGAAGTGGCGCGTTGGCCAGTAGCGAGTTGTCCAACCAATCCACGTTCCCGCCTGAGTGTGATTGCCCGGCAAGCCCTCTATTAAGATGATCGCCGGATTATTCCTCTGTGGCGAGCCGGCTGGGTAGTTTGGAGACATCTTGCCATCAAATAACGAACCGAGGCTGAACACCGAGGGGCCTGATTGTGTCACTGTGTATCGGCTCGTTGCCTTGAAAAGAAGGTTGTGTTCCCAGCCTGTCGGCGCTCGATTAGATGTCATGACGGCACCATCGAAGAAATCGAGACCCGTACCCTGCGTCAGCAGACCTTGATACGGGTGGCCATACTCAGGGTGGATGAACATAAGTTCTGATACACCGAGACGCCCTTCGGCGCCTGTTGCCTCGTAGAATGTAAAGCGCAATTTAGTATACGAGCCGGATGGGACTCGTGCGTAAAAATCACTGCCGCTATAATCAGTGTTCTGATAGTCAGCGATGGTGCGCCACCCAATTGCGGCGCCATTCCATGAATTGTAACCTTCAATTTTGAACCGCCGCGCCGGCCAGTAACGTGTTGACCAGCCAACCCAGGCACCGGCTTGAATGTGGGTGTTCGCTAGGTTTTCAATTAAAACGACGTTTGGATTATCAGGCGTTGGGCCTTGAGACGTATACGAGGGCGAAAAACGCCCATCGAAAATCGATGAAGTGCTGAGGTTAGAAGGACCGGATTGGGTGACCGTAAAGCGCGTTTGGGCATTGAAAAGGACATTGTGCTCAAGGCCGACAGGCGTTCGATTTGAAGCAAACATTTGGCCGCGGATGCGTCCTTCGACATCCAGTTGCGTCTCAACCTGAGATGACCCCTTATTGATACCTACCCGACCATCAGAATCGATGGATAAACGTCGGTTGCCAGACCCAGGTCTGTCGGCATCGCCTGCGGCTCTCGACCCCATATACATTTTGTTGGCATCCGCCTCGATTGCAAAACTCGCACTGTTCAGTGACCCATCGGTCGTCGAGGTGTCATGAAGATAAAGGCCGGGGACCTCACTGGCCACAATGAGTGGGCGAGTTCGTGCATCAGCTCCGTTAATATGGAGACGCCCTAACGGATTTGCTGTGCCGATTCCAATATCGCCATCGTGCTGGATCACCATGGCTGTATTGGGCACTCCGTTACCGCCTGTCGAGACATCGATTCGGAGCCCACCATGATTGGCCGTATCATCACCGCCTGCGCCCGTACCGCTCAGCGAGTTAAAGCTCACCCAAGTCCCTTGAGCCCGCTGCGTGGCGCTCGCCAATTTTAGAAATGAGCTGGTCGAGGTATTGGCACGCCAATTTCTGACTGTGATGCCTGTGGTATCGCTGCTGTCGTCTCGGATGTAGACTTTACCGACAAAATCCTCGGACCCAATTGCAAGTCGGCCGGCTATGGTCATATCAGATGTGGTTCTGACGGCACTTTCTAGACTGATGCCGTCGTCGTTGATTAGCCGCAGAAAACCGTCTGCATTGGTGTTATCTAGTGGCGCGACCACAATTCGTGCTTGTGAACCGCCCCAGATGACGCCCTCTCCGAAGCCTGGATCAGCGATGGTGATGGTGTTGACTCCGGTCAGATTATGATTCTCCAAGGTCAACGCGTTCTGGCAGCACTGCCCGTCGTTAGCAAAGATAATGCGGGACAGCTCGTTGGTGAACACGAGGTTCCCACCGACTTGCACCTCCGATTCAAGGCTGATGCCATCGTCATTGATGAGCCTCAAGAGACCATCAGTATTGCTGTCGTCTCTTGGCGAGACCACAATCTTCGCCTCGGTATTATCCCAAATGAGACCTTCAGTCGGGCCCGGATCGTTGATTAAAACGGCATTGACGTTCACTAAGTTTTTATTGACTGCATCGATTGCTGTGACTGCACCGCCAGCGCCGTCGATCCGCACATGGCCGCCCTCAGGAACGACGATATTGGCGGCAGTGAGGGTGCCGCTGGTGCCTGTATCGGTATCTGTCCGCATGAACCGATTAGACGAAAGCCCGTCCAATAGATCGGAATCGATTTGACTATCAACGCCATCGACGGCCAGCAGTTTTGCTCGAATTTGTGCTGCTGTGTCGGCACTGCCGTCAGACCCGGCGGCACCGGCTGGTCCCTGTGGCCCTTGCTGGCCTTGTGGCCCTGCGACACCGGCCTGGCCGGGGGGGCCGGCTGGTCCTTGGAGTCCTGTTGGTGCGCCAACCCATTCTCCCCGATTATTAATGACGACTTCATCAGCGATCCGGACTTCAGTTGGATTGATGGCGCCAACTACATCGATGGCCTTTGTCGCGACAAGGGCCGCTGGGACTTGAAGGAGCGGCAGACGAGGTTGAAGCTCATCCCCATCATCTAGGCTAATGCCGACCGTCACTTCATCTAAGATGAAGTGAGCTGGGTCGAGCTGTGCGATGGATCCAATGGCTATGCTGTAATAGCCTCGATCGAATTCGACGATTGCGTGAGTTTCGTTGAAAAGTCGCCGGCCACGCGCATCATAGAGCGTCACCTCAACTTGATGTGGTCCGTTGAGAACGCGATTGTTTTGGTCGGTCACCCAACCTTCTTGCATGAACTGAATTGGCAGCGCTAAAGCTTGGCTCCACAGGCCAAAAATACAGATCATGAGGAGACTAGATCGAATCAAGGTCTTCATACGTCTTACTTCACAGCCGATTGCATTGGTCGCAGAGTAACAGGTCTCAGCGCGGAACGTCCACAGTTAGAAAAAGGGTTTTTGGCGCCCTTGAGGGGCTGTCGCACACTGTGGAGTCGATGGCCTAAGGACGTACTTTGGGCTCATGCTTAGATGCCCTTAGGTCTGACACTTTTCACAATGGAACGTCGAGCGGTTTTGTTGTGTGAAACGGCGGACTTTGTCTTTGCAGTTTGGCTTTGAGCATCTCGAGCCTTCGCGGTCGTAAACGCCGAATTGATGGGAGAAATAGCCCAGGGTGCCATCGGTATGAGAGAAATCATTTAAGGAGGAGCCACCGGCAGCAATGGCATCGGAGAGAACAGCCTTAATCGCATCGACAAGGCGGGACAAGCGCGTCGTCGGCTGCCCATTTTTCCTGACAAGGGTACTGGCGTCTGTCAATGGACTGATACCCGCTCTGAAGAGGGCCTCACAGGCGTAGATATTGCCCACGCCAACGACGATACTCTGGTCTAAAAGCGCCAGTTTGATGGCCTTCTTCCGATGCCTGAGATCTTTCGCCAATTGACGGGGCGACCAATCGACCAACGGTTCGGGTCCCAGGATCTTGAGCCGCGGGTGTGCGTGTTCCGTGTGTCTTGGGAAATGATCAATAAAGCCGAATCTGCGTGGATCGGTGTAAATCATGATGGTTCCATCCCGAAACTGGATCTCCACATGATCATGCTTACCGCCAAATCCGGTGAGCGCTCCATAGGCGCTTTTCTGACCTCCGTTTGTGGTCCTTGGCAGGGCCACGGCTTGGCCAGCGTCTCCGGGTGGAATGATTGTCCACCGGCCACTCATGCCGAGATGGATGAGCATGACGCTGCCGTCGTCGATGTCCACCAGTAAATACTTCGCTCTGCGTCTGACGGTCACGAATGTTTGGCCGACGAGACTTTTCAATGACGTGGGTAAGGGAAACCGGAGATCGGGTCGTCGCAAAAATATCGCGCTGACCTCACGATTGCAGACACCGCTTAGGAGCCCTCGGCGGACCGTTTCAACTTCGGGTAATTCAGGCATTCATAAAGTCCATTAGCCAGTTGAGCTGCTCGAGCGCCAGCCATGGGCCGCCCCACACCCGCCGCTCAGGCGATTATGATGCTGGGTCTTCTGTGATTGTTCAAGGCAACTCGCTCGTCGCGTGCGAGTGACGCGTTCTGCGACGAGGCGTGATGGCACTTTTGGGGAGGTCGTATCAAGCAGGGCGTTCTAGCATCTCCAGCACGTTCCCATCGAGGTCGGTGCGATAAACCGACCTGGTCCCATCTCGATGGGGGGTTGGACTCCCGTACATATCGATATAGTTGGTGAGAATGGCGAAATGATTAGGATGCTCGCCCGGCCGAACGAGTGCGAGCGCACAATTCTCAAACCTCAGGAATGCCCAAGACTCATCCTGCCATTCAACCTCGCACTTGAACTCGGATGTGTACCAACGTACAGCTTTCTCGACGTCTTGTACGACAATAGCAACGTGATCGATCGTGTCCATAGACCCTCCAAGCATTCTCCACCGAACGCCTGTAAGATGCTCCCTGAGGCAAAAACGTGACAAATAGGTGCATTTTTAGGCCAATGGTGCTGCCAGTAGGTTGTTTTCACATGGCTGCTCGCAAACGACATAGGGCTCTGATGAGCAAATGGGGGCCCCACAACCATGAACTGGTCCACATGACCTATGGACCGCCGTTGGTGAAATCATCTAAGACCAGCTAGAGTAAGTCTAAGACCTGTACGAATCGTTTAGCCGTTGGGATTAAGATTGCACCAGATAACCTGTTTAATATGCACGCTCTTTTTGGTGGTCGGGTGTTCTGAGAGCGGGTCCGAGTTTGGGGACTTAGATGCCGGTTGCACGAACGCGCCTCAAATCTACTTTGCAGACCTAGATGGGGATGGCTTAGGTGATCCTGGGGCGGCTGTCGAGGGGTGTTCAGCGCCTGAGGGTTACGTATCCAATGCCGATGACCTTGCGCCACTTTGCCGACAAAACGTCTTTGACGAATGCGGTCGATGCGCGGGTCGGGGGCCAACTACTTTTTTCGCCGATCAGGATGGAGACGGCCTAGGCGATCCGTCCGTATCTGTTGTCTTATGCGAACAGCCTGATGGTTTTGTGAACAACGATACAGATCCAGAACCGCTGTGCATAACCGACGACACCGATGCCTGTGGCCAATGCGCTGGTCCTGGTCCGCAGCGTTTCTTTGCAGACCAAGATGGTGATGGACTGGGCGATGAAAATATTTCTATTACCGCGTGTAGCCAACCGGATGGTTTTGTCGAGGGCGGGGGAGACTCCGAACCGGATTGTGCGAGCAACGACACTGACTCGTGCGGTGTTTGTGCTGGCGCTGAAACCCATCGAGATTGTGCCTCAGTGTGCTTTGGTACAGCTCGATTTGATGCCTGTGGTCGATGTGTAGATGGGTCCACCGGCCGTGACGCCCACGTCGATGATGTCGACGACGATGGCATTCCAGATCGCTGCGACCACTGTCCAATCGGGCGCGGCCCGCGAACCATCATCCAGTGGACGGACATGCTTCATTCCAGCGGGGCCGGAGGGCCGTACACGTTCCAACTCATCCTCTTCGATAGCGGCGACTTCGCTTTAAATTATAATGCCATCGAGCCATTCGAGGCCACGATGACCGTGGGTTATCAGACGGGAGGTGATGGGCCAGCCGCGCTGCTCGATTCTGATGGTTCGCTCATTCGCGAAACCAATCAGCTTTATTTCGAACGTGACGCGGAAGGTCGCCCCAGTCTGGCTGTAACCCGCGACCATCCCTGGGTCGATATCCGCTATGCTGGCTCGGCCTTTCACTTGGGTGATAATGATGCCGTCGAGGTGGACTTGGGATTTCGGTTTGACTTCGGGTCTACAGCTTACGAGACGGCCTATGTTGGCAGTAACGGTTGGGTGTCTTTTTCGATTCCAGCACCGCGTCCTCAGAATTCTGTGATCCCCGATGGTCGCTTTGGCGCATTCATTGCTCCATTTTGGGATGATCTTGATCCGACTCGTTCCGGGTTGATTCACGTTTTACGACAGGCGGCCGGCTGTGAGCGGGATTGCGACGGTGTCTTTGGCGGAGCGGCTGTTCTCGATGGGTGCGGAGTTTGCGTCGCGGGGACCACCGGTCGTCCGCCTGACCTGCAAAGAGATTGTGCGGGCCAATGTCTTGGCCAAGCCCAAATCGATGCCTGCGGTTTTTGTGCCGGTGGTGAGACGGGCATTGAGCCCGCTTCACCTGAAGAGTGTCCACAAGGGCCTGATTTAATGATTGACGGCGATTATCTCGGACGGACGGTGACTGTTGAAGATGTAGATATCGATGACCAATGCTTATTGGCCGAGCGGTGTGTCCGAGGTCTGGGGCTGCGCCGTCTATTACGCTTCGGGACGCGTATCGCCAACGTGGGTAACCAAGACCTAAGATTGGGCGCGCCCGACGATGATGTGCCCCATTGGCACTGGGACGAGTGTCACAGTCATTTTCATTTTAGAGCGTACGCAGCCTATGAGCTACACGATGTGAACACGGGTGATGTATTGCCATTCGGCTCGAAGAGCGGTTTCTCAGTTATCGATAGCGGTGTCTACGACCCGGTATTGGCCCCCGAGGGCTGCGTTGGCTACAGCGCTCGCGACCAGGGTATCAGCGTCGGCTGCCAAGATACCTATGGTCGGGGGCTCCAGTGTCAGTGGATCGACATCACCGGGCTTGCAGATGGCGTATATGACCTCGTCGTGATCACAAACCCTGATGCCGAAATTGAAGAACTTAATTATGACAACAACCATGCATCTGTGCGCATTGAACTGAGTGACGGCATCGTTCGGGTTATTAACGCGGAAGTCGTCTGTGATGACGGTGAAGATGAGGATGGCGACGGGCAAACGGATTGCGATGACCAAGATTGCGCCGCAATCTGTGCTCTGCCCCCTCGCGAACCCCCATTGGCCTGTCCGTTCGAGGACCTGCAATCTGCACTCGGTGTTGCGGTCTTAGACGGCCAAGAACAGCCGGTTCGAGACCAGCGACACGGAGGCTGCTCGGGCCAGGGACGCGGCGAAGTGGGCTATCGCTGGGTGGCCCCTCGTGCCGACAATTATTTCTTTCACACAGAGGGCAGTACCTACGATACAGCCGTCTATTTGCGCCGGAACGAGTGCGATGGAGAGCTGGTCACCTGTGGTGAGGCTCATGCCAGTTTATCTGATGAAGATTCCGCGGGGGTCACCGCCGACTTAAACGCCGGAGATGAGATTGTTGTTTTTGTCGATGGTATGCTGCGGGACGACGGCGTACACAATCTCAACATTTACGGACGGCAAACGTCGTGTGAGGCCGCCATTGTCATCGATGGAATTGGGGTCGACCTCGTTGAAGGAGACAACGAAACAGCCCCGACGATGTTACCCGGTCCCTGTGGCCGCGCCGGCGCGCAAGTGGTTCATCGATGGCAAGCGCCAGAGTCTGGTCGCTTCGACATATCCACCCTCGGATCAAATTTTGATACGGTTTTATTTATCCTCGACAACGCATGTGGAGATCAGCCTATCGGCTGCAATGATGACGACGATGGATTGCAGTCTCGGTTGCAGGTTGACGTAGAGGCCGGTGATGAGTTGGTTCTCGTCGTCGCTGGTTTCAACGGACGTAGGGGCAACTACCGGCTCAATATCGAACGAGTG
>MDTC01075960.1_pt1 | contig 14373 bp, 11 predicted proteins | sample 811181 | NCBI WGS metagenome assembly MDTC01 (sample SAMN05326644, study PRJNA326480) | marine metagenome | isolation source: seawater | place: Pacific Ocean: North | collected 2011 | reverse complement strand
GTATTTTTTCTTGATACGTATTTTGCATTCTGTGATATTAATAATTTAAAAAAACATTATAAAATTCAATGAGCATAATTTCCAACAATTTAAAACGTATAAAACCGTCGCCCACTATAGCAGTTACTCAAAAAGCCAAGGAATTAAAGGCATCTGGCAAAGATATAATTGGTTTAGGGGCAGGTGAGCCCGATTTTGATACGCCAGACAACATTAAGCAGGCTGCCATTAAAGCTATTAAAGATGGGGAAACTAAGTACACAGCAGTAGACGGTACACCGACACTTAAAAATGCAATAATTAAAAAATTTAAAAGAGAAAACAATTTAGACTACCAAATTGATCAAATCACTGTAGGTACCGGCGGGAAGCAAGTAATTTATAACGCTATGATGGCTACTTTAAATGAAGGTGATGAGGTAATTATCCCTGCTCCTTACTGGGTATCTTATCCAGATATAGTTTTGTTAGCTGGAGGCACACCTGTTATATTGGAGTGTAATGAGAAACAAGGATTTAAGATTAATCCTTTAGAATTAGAAAAATCTATAACAAAAAAAACAAAATGGATTATATTAAACTCACCATCTAATCCAACTGGTACTTGCTATTCTGAAAAAGATATTAAAGAGATTGGTAAAATTTTAGAAAAACATCCTAATGTTTTTATTTTAAGCGATGATATTTACGAACATGTTACCTACGGAAATTTTAAATTTTTTACTATAGCTCAAATTAATAATTTAAAAGAAAGAGTTTTAACAATGAATGGTGTAAGTAAAGCCTACTCTATGACAGGATGGAGAATAGGATATGCTGCTGGTCCAAAAGATATAATTAAAGCAATTGCTAAAATACAATCTCAATCAACAACCAATCCCTCATCTATTAGTCAAGCTGCTGCGGTTGAAGCTTTAAACGGAGTACAAAACTTTATTAAAGAAAGAGCAACATCTTTTCAAGAAAGAAGAGATTTTGTTGTTAACGCACTAAATGCAATTGAAGGAATTGAATGTTTAAAACCTGACGGAGCTTTTTATGTTTTTCCGAGCTGCAAGGGATTAATTGGAAAAAAGGATAGTAAAGGAAAAGAGATTAAAAAAGACACTGACTTTGTTCAGTCTTTACTAGAAAATAATGGAATAGCAGTTGTCCAAGGTTCTGCATTTGGATTAGAAGGTTTTTTTAGAATTTCTTATGCTACTTCAATGAAAAATTTACAAAAAGCTTTAGAAAAAATTTCAAATTTTTGTAAAAGCTTGAAATAAAAAAACTAAAAAATATGTTATTTCAATCTTAAAATTTTCTTAGAGATTTTTGTTTTTTTTATCCATGTTTTGGGAATTGAATTAAAACCTTTTAAAGCAGCAAAATAAGCTCCAATAAAATTAACCCTAGAACAATTGCATCCCCCTGCTCTAATTGTTTTTAAAATAGCTTTTTTGTAAGTTGTTGAGTTAATAATGGAATGAATTGAGCTATTAAAGGTTCCAGGATAACTACAAGCCATCCCTAACTTTTTAACTGTTAGCGGGTGAGGTTTCAATTTTAATCTTTTTACTTTTTTTATATCTTCAATAATATTTTTAAAATATGAATTTTTTTTATATTTTTTTATGAATTCCTCTACAGGGTTTTTAGACCCTTTAAGGGCTAAATCTATTAGGTGAAATTTAGCTAAGGCATATTTAAGACTTACTTTTGAGACTGTAACTGTAGAAATAATTTTTTTTAAGTAATTAAAACTATAACCATATAAAAAATAGGGAAGGGCTGCACAGTAACCATCAGATTCGTTAACTTTTTTCCCACCTGTTATTTTTTTCTTTGCTTTGATATTTTGAATAGCTTCGATAACATTTTGATGTATCCAAGGACCTTTGATTATTCCTCTCCAGTCTTTTACTTTTCTGTATTTTGCTCTTAGATTAAAGTTTTTCCAATAGACGCTTCCTGGACCAAATTTCTTTACAATATTCTTTTTAAATCTTACTTCTATATTTTCATGCCCTTCGATTAATGTTTGAAACATAACTTGGCCTATATCATTGTAACCTGAAACTTTTCCGGTTTTAATGTTATAAAAAGGACTTTTATTTTTACTTAAAAAAGCAAAGTCCTTTTTTCCCTTTATATAGGTTAATAGTTTTTTTTGGTTATAAACCCAATGTAATGGTCTAGCAGCGGCATCAGCTACAGTTGCACCTAAAAAAACGTGAAAATTATTTTTCATTTAAAATTTCTCTACAGATGTTCTTAATTGAGTTTCCCAAGACCAAGCACTTTTATCTTGATTATGGAATTCTAAATAAGTTTTTGCAATAGAATCTGGGTGTATTGTTTTATAGGATCCATAATTTTCGTGACCTATGCCTCCATCAATAATAAAATGTCCAATGTGAATATTCTGAGGATGTAATTCTCTTGCTAATGATTGAGCTAAGCCTCTCAAACCAAATTTCCCCATTGCAAATACAGATGATTTTGGAAAACCTTTTATACTTGCAGTGGCACCAGTAAAAAAAATACTCCCACGTTTTTTTTTAAGCATTCTTTTTACCGCTTGTTGAGCAACTAAAAAACCTCCATAACATGTGATATTGACTGCCTCATGGGCTTTTTTGGGATCTAGATCAATTATACTTCCACCAAGACTTTTTGAAGGATTATAAATTACTAAATTAGGAGTTCCAATTATTTTATCTGTTTTTTTAAAAAGGTCAGTTACACTTTTGATACTAGTAGCATCACATTTAATAGTATCGGCACTAATTTCTTTTTTTAAACCTTGAAGTTTTTTAATATTTCTTGCAGCAAGTATAACTTTCATTCCCTTTGATGCACATAAGCGTGCTAAAGAAGCACTTAATCCACTTCCTGCTCCAACAATTAAAACTGATTCAGTCATTTATTTAGAAGACAAATGTTTTTCTGCTTCTAGTGCAGCCATACATCCCATTCCTGCAGCAGTAACAGCTTGTCTAAAAATCTTATCTTTCACATCACCTGCAGCAAACACACCAGGTACATTGGTAATTGTTGAGTCAGGTTTAGTAATCAAATACCCTTCTTTATCCATCTTTAATTGGTCTCTAAATAAAGATGTAGCTGGATCGTGACCTATAGCTACAAATAAACCATCCACTTTAAGTTCAGATATATTATCAGTTTTTACGTTTTTAATTTTTATTCCATTTACTTCTTTTGGCTCAGAAGTTCCCACAACTTCTTCTACAACACTATCCCAAATAATTTTTATTTTTTTGTTAGCTTTAAGTTTTTCTTGTAATAATTTTTCTGCTCTTAATTCATCTCTTCTATGTATAAGGTGAACTTTGGTGGCAAATTTAGTTAAAAACATCGCTTCCTCAACTGCAGCATTTCCCCCTCCAACTACCGCAACTTCTTTTTCTTTAAAGAAAAATCCATCACATGTTGCACACGCTGATACACCAAACCCTCTAAATTGTTTTTCAGAATCTAAATTTAACCATCGTGCTTGAGCACCTGTTGAAATAATAATACTATCTGCAGTATATACTTGACCACTATCTCCATAAGCTGAAAAAGGTTTTTTTGATAGATCAACTTTTTTAATATGATCTTGTATCATTTCAGTACCTACTGCATTAGCCTGGCCTTTCATCTCTTCCATTAACCAGGGTCCTTGTATGACTTTTGAAAAGCCTGGAAAATTTTCAACATCAGTTGTAGTTGTAAGCTGACCTCCTGGCTCAGATCCAAATACTAATATTGGCTTTAATAAAGCTCTTGCAGCATATATAGCAGCTGTATAACCAGCGGGCCCTGATCCAAGAATTAACACTTTTGTATGTTTAGTTGATTTATTATTCATACTATAAAGGATATATAGTAACAAATGTTGAAATTAAAAGCACATCTTTTGACCCAAGGAATGCATGGCATGATAAGTCAGGTAGAAGGTTTAGCTAAAGCATTAAATCTTAATTTTAAACACCATACGGTTAAATTAAATTCTTTTTGGAATATAATACCCCCTAAATTTACTCCTATTTCAGAAAACTTATTAACAGAAAAATTTATTTGTGATTCTAGAGTTATAATATCATGTGGGAGGAAAAGCGTTATACACTCAGCCGCATTAAAAAAAAGGTTTAAAAATGAAATATTCAATATTCATATTCAAGATCCAAAAATCTCACTCAGAAACTTTGATTTAATAATCTGCCCAGATCACGATAGTTTAACTGGGCCAAATGTCCTTAAAACTAGAGGCGCAATTCATTATTTAACAAAATCTGAAATAATTAAATGTTCAAAATATATTAAAATTGATAAAGAAGATAAAAAAGTTGTTTCTTTAATTATTGGCGGTCCAAATAAATATTTCGATTATTCTGATGATCAAATTAATTATTTATTTAATAAAATTAAAACTTTATTTACCCCAGATAAATATAAATTAATTATTATTCCTTCATATAGAACGCCTGAATCAATAATTAAAAAAGCTTATAATACTTTCAGTCATAATCACTTAGTTTTTAAAGAAGTTGATAAAAATGCTTATTTATCATCCTTAAGTTTAGCTGACTTAATAGTTGTAACTTGTGACTCAACCTCAATGATTTCCGAGTCAGCTTCAACCGGTAAACCTATTTATGTAGCTCATATGAAACCTATAAGGAATAATTATAGGTTTATAAAATTTTACGATCAATTTAAAAAGCTTGGAATTATAAAAGATTTAAAAGATAGTGTTGACTTATGGAGCTATAATCAGTTAGATGAAGTAAACAGACTAGCGCCAATAATTAAAGAAAAGATGAAAACAAATGGAATTATTTAAATCTTTAGAGAATGCAACAAAGTCTTTTAATGATCCTTTTAAGCATTTTGAGATTAGTCACCCTTTAACAAAAGATGCTATTGAGGAAATTTGTAAAGCGGATATACCAAATCCAAAAATGGAAAACTTAAATTATGATGGAACTAGAGCATTAGACGGTGGAGACGGAGCTTTTCGAACAGGAATTAAAGATGGAGGAAAAGCAAAAAAATTACGATGTTATATTACTAAAGAAAATTCAAATAAATTTCCCCATCTAAGAAAATTTATTGAAGAACTTAGAACTCCTGAAGTTTATAAAAAAATTGGAAATTTAATTGAGAAAGATTTAAGCAATTCATATGTAAGGTTAGAAGTTATTTGTGATAGAGAAGGTTTTTGGCTTAAACCTCATTGTGATATTAAAGAAAAATTAATGTCATCAATAATTTTTATAAATCTTCATAATGAGTCTGAAAACTTAGGCACTGATTTTTACGATAAAAAATTAATTAAGGTTAAAACAGTTCCTTATAAACACAATTACGGTTATTTCTTTACTAGTGGACCAACCTCTTGGCACGGAATGGAAAAGAAAGAAATAAAAAAAGAACGAAGATGCATACAAATTAATTACGTAACCTTCGAAACAGATTGGAAAGTTAATAGTTAAATATCCTGCAAAGCAGTTACAGTCATATCTCTTAAATTTAGTGATTTTATACCTTCAATACATACTTTTGCAGTAGACATGTTAGTACAATATGGAATTTTGTTAGCAAGTGTGGCTCTTCTTAAAGCTATAGCATCGCTCAATTGTGTCTCACTATTACCACCGCCAGTATTGATTACTAATGCTATTTTTTTTGCATTAAGTACATCTACTATATGAGGAGAACCTTGATTAACTTTATTAATTTTTCTGCATTTAATACCGTGTTGATTTATATATTTTGCTGTTCCTCCAGTGGCACAAAGTTTGAAATCAAGCTTAATTAATTGTTTAGCTAATTGAACACCTTCTTCTTTATGACTATTTTTTAAAGAAATAAATGCCAGTCCTTTTGTTGGAAGAGAATTAGAAGCCGCTATCTGACTTTTTGCAAAAGCCATTCCAAAATTTTTATCTAGGCCCATAACTTCCCCCGTAGACTTCATCTCGGGTCCAAGCAATAGATCACTGTTAGGAAATTTATTGAATGGGAAAACTGATTCTTTTACTGCATACATATTTTTATTTTTACTTTTCAAATTGAAACTAGATAATTTTTCTCCGGCCATCACTCTTGATGCAATTTTAGCTAAGGGTAAATTTTTAGCTTTAGAGACAAAAGGAACGGTTCTACTTGCTCTTGGATTAACCTCTATAACAAAAATTTTATCTTTTTTTATCGCGTATTGAACATTCATAAATCCCTTGACCTTTAAAGCTAAAGCTAATTTTTTTGTCTGCTCTTCGATATTATTAATTAAAAATGGTTTAATTGATACAGGAGGCAAACTGCATGCAGAGTCTCCTGAATGAATTCCAGCCTCTTCTATATGTTGCATAATGCCAGCGACAAAAACTATTTTTCCGTCTGATATCGCATCCACATCCACTTCCATCGCATTATCAATAAATTTATCAATTAAAATTGGATTTTTTTCTGCAACTTTAAAAGCTTCTTTAACAAAATTTTTAAGATGCTTTTTTTCATGCACAATTTCCATAGCTCTACCTCCTAAAACGTAAGATGGCCTTACCATTAAAGGTAATCCAATTTTTTTGGCTATTTTTAAGGCTTGAGGAAAACTTCTTGCTATACCGTTTTCTGCTTGATTTAAATTTAATTTATTTAAAAGGTTTCTAAATCTATCCCTATCTTCAGCAAGATCTATAGAAGAATATTGAGTACCTAAAATAGGAAGTTTATTTTCGTGTAAAAATTTTGCTAATTTAATTGGGGTTTGTCCTCCAAATTGTGTAATAACGCCAACTAAATTACCTTTTGTTTTTTCCTTTTTAATAATATTAAAAATAAACTCTTCTTTTAATGGTTCAAAATATAATCTATCACTTGTATCGTAGTCAGTCGAAACAGTCTCAGGATTACAATTTACCATAATTGTTTCAAACCCAGCTTTCTTTAAAGAGAAACTAGCTTGACAGCAACAATAATCGAATTCAATACCTTGACCAATTCTATTAGGACCGCCTCCTAGAATTATTATCTTTTTTTTACCAGAGGGGTTTGCTTCACACTCAGTATTAACAGAAAAGTTCCTCTGATAAGTAGAATACATATAAGGGGTAAATGATTTGAACTCAGAAGCACATGTATCAACTTTTTTGTAAACTGGAAAAATCTTCAAAGTTGATCTCTTTTTTCTAATTATATTTTCAGAAATATTCGTTAATTCTGATAATTTCTTATCTGAAAAGCCAATAGATTTTATGTAATTTAAACTATCATAAGTTTTTGGTAAACCAAATTTTTTAATTTTATTTTCATTTTCTATAATATCTTTTATCTGATTTATGAACCAAGGATCTATCTTTGAAAGCTTTTGTATTTTGTTTATATTTATTTTTTTTCTTAAAGCTTCACCTATTAGTAAAATTTTATCCGGTATATTCTCTTTAAGTTTTTTTTCTATTTCTTTAACTTTTAAATTAAAAATTTGGTCTAAACCTGAAAATCCAGTTTCAAGAGAAACCAATGCTTTTTGAAGAGACTCTTTAAAATTTCTTCCTATTGCCATAGCTTCTCCTACAGATTTCATAGAAGTACCTAAAACTGCATTAGAAGTTGAAAATTTTTCAAAAGTAAATCTTGGAATTTTAGTCACTACGTAGTCAATTGTTGGTTCAAATGATGCCGGAGTTACTTTTGTTATTTCATTTTTTAATTCGTCTAGAGTGTAACCCACAGCTAGTTTTGCCGCTACTTTAGCTATAGGAAATCCAGTAGCTTTTGAAGCTAAAGCTGAGGATCTAGAAACCCTTGGGTTCATTTCTATTATAACCATTCTTCCATCTTTTGGATTTATTGCAAACTGAACATTTGATCCTCCAGTTTCTACTCCTATTTTTCTTAAGCATGCTATGGAAGCATTTCTCATAACCTGATATTCTTTATCTGTAAGAGTTAAAGCTGGCGCTATAGTTATTGAGTCCCCAGTATGAATACCCATAGGATCGATATTCTCAATTGAACATATAATTATGCAGTTATCTTTTTTATCTCTTACAACCTCCATCTCAAACTCTTTCCATCCTTCCAAACATTCTTCAACTAAAACTTGGCTTACAGGAGACTCGTGTAGACCATTTTTAATTATTTTTAAAAAATCTTTTTTATTTTTTGCTATACCTCCACCAAGACCACCAAGCGTAAAAGCAGGTCTTATTATCGCCGGAAGACCAATCTGCTTTAAAACTTTTGATGCCTGCTTATAATTATTAACAATTTTTGATTTAGGAAGATCTAAACCAATATCCAACATATTTTTTCTGAATTTTTTTCTGTCTTCTGCATTTGAAATAGCTTTAGAATTAGCTCCAATAAGTTCAATTTTGTATTTTCTCAGAATACCTTTTTTTTCAGCTTCCATAGCTAGATTTAAAGCAGTTTGACCTCCCATAGTAGGAAGAATTGCATCAGGTTTTTCTTTAACTAAAATTTTTTCTAAAATCCCTAAAGTAATAGGTTCAATATAAGTTTTGTCAGCAACATCAGGGTCAGTCATAATTGTTGCAGGATTAGAATTTATTAAAATTACTTTATAACCTTCATCCTTTAATGCTTTACAAGCCTGAGTGCCCGAATAATCAAATTCACATGCTTGACCAATAATAATTGGACCTGCGCCAACAACTAAAATTTTTTTAATATCTTTTCTTTTTGGCATTTTTTTTCATACTTTTAATAAATTCTTCGAATAAATAAACACTATCTTGTGGTCCCGGGTTAGACTCGGGGTGATATTGAACAGAAAAAATTGGTTTAGATTTGAGTTTAATTCCCTCTATACTATTATCAAAAAGAGACTGGTGAGTTATTTGAATATTTTTTGGTAAACCTTTTTTTTTTATCTCGAAACCATGATTTTGACTTGTTATTTCGACATTTCCTTTAATTAAATTTTTTACTGGATGGTTCGCTCCTCTATGACCTAAACTCATTTTTTTGGTTTTTGCCCCTAAAGCTAAGCCAAGTAATTGATGACCTAAACAAATTCCAAAAATTGGTAAGTTATTTTTTATAAATTTTTTAATAATTGGAATAGCATATTTGCCAGTAGCTGAAGGATCACCCGGACCATTTGACAAGAAGATGCCATTAGGTTTAAGTTTTAGAATATCATCCGCGCTTGTTTTGCAAGAAACAATTGTTACTTTACAATTAAAATCAGACAAGTATCTTAAAATATTTTTTTTGATACCATAATCTACAGCAACAACATGCAACGATTTTTTTTTATTTTTTATAAATCCTTCTCCTTTTTTCCATGTTTTAAAATCTTGCCAGATATAATTTTTTTTTGTAGTTACTTTTATCGCTAAATCTAAATTTTTTAGACCACTCCATTTTTGAGTTATTTTAATAAGTTTTTTAATATTAAACTTTCCTTTTTTTAAAAAGGATATCGTTCCTTTAGGCGCACCCTTATCTCTAATAAAATTTGTTAAATTTCTAGTATCTACTCCGGTTATACCTACAATTTTATTATTTTTTAACCATTGGTCTAAATGTTTAAGAGATCTGTAATTAGACGGTTCCGTAATTTCAGAATTAATTATTACACCTCTAGTCCAAATTTTATCAGATTCATTATCCTCTTTATTAGAGCCAACATTTCCCACATGAGGAAAAGTAAAATTAATTATTTGTTCTGCGTAAGAAGGGTCAGAAATTATCTCTTGATATCCAGTAATAGAAGTATTGAAGCAAACTTCTCCAGTAGCAGTTCCTTGGTAACCTAAACCCACACCTTTAAAAAATTTACCGTTCTGAAGAACTAAAATAGCGTTAGAGTCGATCCTTTTAAGATTTTTGTGAGAGTTTATATTTAAATCAAAAAGTGTCAAATACAACTCATGAGTTAAAGAAAAAAACTTATAAACATGATTTTGCGAAACATATGAAATAGAAATATGATCGTCAAGAAAGTTCTTTTTATTTTGAACAAAAATTGTGATTAAACTAAGAATAAAAAAATGTCCTTAAAAAATCAAATAGAAGAAAAGCTTAAAAATGCTCTTAAAGATAAAGATAAAAATACATATTCAACTTTGAGACTTGTAATTTCTTCGATAAAAGACTCAGAAATTGCAATGAGAACGAAAGAAAATAATGTAATTTCGGATAGCGACATAATCTCAATCTTAAAAAAAATGATAAAACAAAGAAATGAATCTTGTGAAGTATATAAAAAAGCTGGCCGCCAAGAACTTTTAGAAACTGAAATGAGAGAAATAAAAGTAATAGGCAATTTTTTACCTAAACAACTAAGTGAAGAAGCAACAAAAAAAATATGTACTGAGACAATTAAAAAAACTGAAGCTAGCTCGATGAAAGATATTGGAAAAGTTATGTCAGTCTTAAAATCAAATTATTCAGACAATCTAGATTTTTCAAAAGTAAGTGTAATAATTAGAGACTTGTTAAAAAAATGAAATATCCAAAAGAATATTTAAACGAAATAAAACTTCGACTAAAAGTATCTCAAGTTGTCGGAAAAACAGTTAAGTTAAAAAGAAGAGGTAAAGAATTTATTGGTCTTTCTCCATTTAAAAATGAGAAAACTCCATCTTTTACTGTTAGTGACGAAAAAGAATTTTATCATTGTTTTAGTACTGGCGAACACGGAAATATTTTTGATTTTATTATGAAAACTAAATCAATAGGATTTGGAGAAGCGGTAAAAGAACTAGCAAACGAAGCAGGTTTGCCAAAATACAAATTTTCAATATTTGATGAAAAAAAAGAAAAAAAATATTCAGTTTATAAAAAAATTTATAATTTCTATTTAAACTTCTTTCATCAAGAAATATTTAAAAAAAATAATCAAGAAGCTTTAAATTATTTACAAAAAAGAGGATTTAATAAAAATATTATAGAGGAATATAAGCTTGGTTACGTACCTTGGAAAAATGATTTTTATCAATCTTTAATTAAAAATTTTAATGAAGAAGAAATATTTTCGACGGGTCTTTATTACAAACATGATCAAACTGGAAAATTTATTGATAGATTTAACTCTAGAATAATTTTTCCTATAAATAATCTTACTGGTGAGACTATCGCATTTGGTGGAAGAGTAATTAAAGAGAGTAAATTTGCAAAATATATTAACTCTCCTGAAACAGAATTTTATAAAAAAGGAAATATGATTTTTAATTTAGATAAAGCAAAATTATACAGAGCAGAAACTAAAGAAGTAATAATCGTTGAAGGTTACATGGATGTTGTCTCTCTCCACTCAGCTGGAATTAAAAATGTTATTTCTAACTCTGGAACAGCATTAACAGAAAATCAAATAAAATTAATTTGGAAATTTTTTAATAACCCAATAATTTGTTTAGACGGTGATAACAGTGGACAAGCTGCGGCGTTACGTATAGCAGAAAAAATGTTTCCAATAATTAATGAAAACAATAAAATTTATTTTTCAATAATGCCAAACGGACAAGATCCTGATGATTTCATTAAAAATAAAGGCACTAAGGAATTTCAAAAATTATTATTAAAAAAGAAAATAATTCAAACGTATATTTGGGATAGTTATATTCTTAATTTACCTAAAAATAATCCTTTTCAAATATCAAAATTTGAAAAAAAAATAAAAAATTTATGTTATCAAATTAAAGATGAAACTTTAAAAAAATATATACTGGAAGAATTTTTAGAAAAGATCAGAATCTTTACTCCAATTCAAAATAACAGAGTTAACTATAAAAATTATTCTATAAAAAATGTAGCAATTCTGAATGAAACTAAAAAGATACATTTTTCAAAAAATCACTTAACAAAAGAAAAATTAAAAGAATTAGCAGTTTTGTTTATTATGATAAATTTTAATTCTGTTACTCAATTAAAAATAGAGGAATTATCTGAGTTAACTTTTAGTTCAGAGGAGTCAAATAATTTAAAGGACGAGATTTTGAATAAGTTATCTAAAGATGAAGATAAAACTAATCTTTTAATAGAATTAGAAATTAAATTTAAAAACTTGATTAGAGAGGTAGAAGATAACACTGTATTAAGAGACTTAATGGCAAAAAAAGATAAAGAAGGAAGGTTGGAATTATTAGATGAGTTATTGTTTGATCTAAAAGAAATGAAAAAGTTAAAAGAGATTGAATTTTTAGAAAATAAGCTAACAAAAAATATGGATGAAAGCTCTTTTTCGGAGTTAGTTAGGCTTAAAAATCAGCTAAATAGCGATTAAAAAAAAGATAGATTTTTTTTATTTAGATAATATATATACAACAGCAATTTAATTTGAGGTCTAATGTTAGAAAAACTTATAACAAAATCTTTTGAAAGACTTTTAGAAAAAGGAAAAAATCGTGGCTTTATAACTTATGAAGAGCTTGGTAAATCCTTAGGCAAAAGAGGAGGCTCGAAAGAAAATACAGAAAAAGCTTTTATCATTATAGTAGATAATTCTATTACATTAGTAGAAAAAAAATCTGATTATCAGTCTAACAAAAAAAAAGAAGCTTCAAGTTCAAGTGAAGAAAAATCTTCAGACAAAAGTGATGATCCTATAAGAATGTATCTTCGAGAAATGGGAGGAGTTGAACTGCTTTCAAGAGAGGGTGAGATTGCTATTGCAAAAAGAATTGAAGCTGGAAAAGATGTTATGATTAACGCTCTTACACAAAGCCCAATAGTCGCTAAAAAAGTATATGAGTGGAAAGATCAGATTGATAAAAATGAATTATTAGTCAGAGATATTATAGATATTGATTCTACTTATGAAGACTTTGAGGCTATAGAGGAAGAAGAAGATAACAAGTCTAAAAAGAAATCTAAAAATAATCTTGAAGATGAAAAAAATGATGAAAAAAAACCAGATACAGCGCCCAACGATGAAGATGAGTTTAATATTTCTCTTGCTAAAATGGAAGAGGAAATTAAACCTAAAATAATTAATATAATAGAGTCATTAATTAAAAATTATATAAAACTTCAGAAATATCAAAAAGAGAAGCTTGATTGCCTTTTGGCTTCAAAAGAATTGTCAGTTTCAAAAAACAAAAATTTTAAAAAGATACAAATTACTCTAGTTGACAATTTTAAAAATTTACAATTAGCACCTAACGTTGTTGAAGAATTAGTACAACTTCATTATAAAGAAAATAAAAAAATTATGTCATTAGAGGGAGTTTTATTAAGACTCGCTATTGATAACAAAATATCTAGAGACGAGTTTTTAAAATATTATATTGGAAATGAAATTAACCCTAAATTTGAAACTTTTTTAACCGAGAATCCTGTTTGGAGAGCCTTCTTTAAAAAATATAAAAAAGATTTTAATGAAATTAGAGAAAGATTAGTAGAATTTAGTTTAAAAATTGGTTTATCAGTTGGAGAATTTAAAAAATTAGTTAATAGAATTCAGAAAGGTGAAAGGGAGTCTAGGATAGCTAAGAAAGAAATGGTGGAAGCAAACTTGAGGCTGGTTATCTCCATAGCTAAAAAATATACTAATAGAGGATTACAATTCTTAGATTTAATTCAAGAGGGAAATATAGGATTAATGAAAGCAGTCGATAAATTCGAGTATAGAAGAGGGTATAAATTTTCAACTTATGCTACTTGGTGGATTAGGCAAGCCATAACCAGATCTATTGCCGATCAAGCTAGAACAATTAGGATACCTGTTCATATGATTGAAACAATAAACAAAATTGTTAGAACACAAAGACAAATTATGAGTGAATTTGGTCGTGAGCCTACACCTGAAGAACTAGCAAAAAAACTTGCAATGCCTTTAGAAAAAGTAAGAAAAGTTTTAAAAATTGCTAAAGAACCTGTTTCACTAGAGACACCTGTAGGAGACGAAGAAGATAGTAGTTTAGGAGATTTCATCGAAGATAAAAATGCTCTTCAACCTTTAGATACCGCTATTCAATCAAATTTGAGCGAGTCTACAACTAAAATATTAGCCTCTTTAACTCCTAGAGAGGAACGAGTTTTAAGAATGAGATTTGGTATAGGCATGAACACAGATCATACTTTAGAGGAAGTTGGGTTGCAATTTTCCGTGACTAGAGAGCGAATTAGACAAATAGAGGCGAAAGCATTAAGAAAATTGAAACATCCAAGCAGATCTAAGCAATTAAAAAGTTTTCTAGAAAAGTAAATTTAACTATAGTAAAAGAATTAATAAAAGGGCCTGTAGCTCAGTTGGTTAGAGCAGTACACTCATAATGTATTGGTCCCAGGTTCGAGTCCTGGCGGGCCCACCAAATATCTAAATGAATAAAAAAAAAATCTTTCCAGACCGTTTGTGCTTTATGTTGCCGAAGTTATTTATATAAAAATATCACAAATTAAAAAAGACAG
>MDTC01188934.1_pt1 | contig 14374 bp, 22 predicted proteins | sample 811181 | NCBI WGS metagenome assembly MDTC01 (sample SAMN05326644, study PRJNA326480) | marine metagenome | isolation source: seawater | place: Pacific Ocean: North | collected 2011 | reverse complement strand
TTTTAAAGTTGTGTAATGTTTGTTTACTCATAACACCCTCCTAACATTACTGTTAAAAAAGTGCGTTACTTCGGATTAATATCCTACTTCCGACCGAATGGTCTAACGATTGTATAAGTATTTATATGGATAAGATACATCATATTGCAATAAATGTAAAAAATATTAATGAGTCAATAGACTGGTACGTTCACAATACAGATTGTATAGTAGAATACTCTGATAAAACTTGGGCATTGTTAGCATACGATAACTGTAAACTTGCATTAACTGTTTCAGAAGAACACCCACCACATGTATGTTTTGAAATTCAAGGTGCTGAAGCATTTGGTGAATTAAAAGAACACAGAGATGGAACAAAATCTGTGTATATCAAGGATCCTTCAGACAATACAATAGAAATGTTACAAGATTAACAAGTTTACAATTTTCCTTGTAAATTATCTTACAGACTTTACTTGTGTAACCTAGGTTTACACTTGCTTTTTTACATGTTTACTGATATATATTAATGTAACCAATAACATAGGAGTAAACAAAAAATATGAAAAGATACATTTTAGCATTTGCAATGTTCTTCCTCACAGGTGTTTCAACCGCTTGTACTTTAAAAACAAATAATCTAGATTCTTGGATAGGTACCAACTCAAAGTTTTCAAAGAGTTATATTCAGGGTAAGTGTGCTATGGACGAAGCATTAGTAGGTCTAGATGATAATACAAAATCAATTATTGCTAAAATGATTGCTCAGTCATATAAGGAAACTCCTAATACAGCAACTCTCTATGCTTATTAAATCTCTTTCTAGAATACTTGGTTTTATTGGTGTGTCCTCCAGATGCACCAGACCTTCGTATAGACATCATAGTTCTATAAAAAATGTTTCGAGGTTTTCTCATTATATTTTTTCTTCGCATATTACACCACCAAATAGAGGTTGGTTCTAAGATACAAAAAGCGATTTTCCGGATTTTTCCTAGAAGTTAAGGGAGATGGTAAGTATTAAAGAGTCCAATTTTCCAGAGTATAGTATGTAGTATTTTATCGATATCATAGTACCAATAGTATATAGAAAATATTAGAATTTGAATTAGACCAATAGTTATCAGATAATATCGATAACTTTCAATCTCAGATTCATTCATAAAGATATAGAGACCCATAGCAGTCACAATAATGTGATTTACCAATAATGCTATGGTGATAAACATCTAGAAACCTAGAAACTTATCTATCTTTCTCACCACCCATATCATTATACCAAGAACGAGTGCAGTAATAATTGTTATAATTCCACTAAACAGCAAAGGACTCTCCACAACCACAACTTGCAGTAGCATTAGGATTAGAAACTTTGAGAAAACTACCACCAAGTTCTGTAACATAATCAATGGTACATCCTAGTACATACATTTCTGCAATAGGGTCAATGTGTACGTTTGCAACTGTAGGTTCTTTATCTGTAACTTCCCAGACGTATTGAAAACCTGAACATCCACCACCATTTACTGACAGTAAGACGTTAGGTGAACCCACAGATGCTAGATACTTTTCTGCTTTACTTGTTACGGTTACCATTCACTTTTAACCAGTGTATATATTCCGTATGCGATAGCAACTAATCCTACCCAAAATATAACTGGTTTAAATAGTATTGCTATAACACCAAATGCTATGAGAACAGTTCCGTCTAGACTGGTTCTTTCAGCACATCTGTCAGAAATCCAATCCTTTGCTATATTCAAGTATTCTTTAATCTTATCCATTTAGTCTCCTTTATTTTCTCCGTTACACCTTTTACAGTGACAAGAATCACAGTCACATTTTCCGTAGTCAATACCCATACCACCTGTACCAATATTTGTTCTGCAAGGTACATTAGACCACCAGACACCCTCTGTAATCATACAGTGTGACTCGTGACCACAACTCATGCAGTATATGTCTTCTTCTACGAAATCTTCTCTGCTCATTTATTCAGTAACCCTCTTACCATATATGTAACTCCACTGTATATACACATTAGCATGAAAAAGGTAGTCATGGCAATGCTGGTTAGAGTATGTTGAATTATCTTCATACAGGTATTTATATTCCTCTGAGTGCGACTTTGGAGCATGGGAAAATCCTCCAAGGAAATTTTAGAGGTAAAGATACTAGTTAAAGTTGTTATTACATTTATAGATTAAACTTTTGTTTTAGTTTTTATAAGTGATTCGTATATATGGAAATCTCACTAGTTAAGATTGAGAGGATTACCAGTCTTGGTGTTAGGACCAATAACGAACTCCGAAGAAGAACCATTGATGTTCTCTATTTTACTTCCCAATGTCGTTAACTGATAGTTTAAGCAAGTAACGTCAAAGTTACCATAGGTGACAAAGTTCATACCTGTAGTCGCAAACATATTTAACGACCCATTGTCTATTTGTAAGTTTATATTACTACCAGCACCTACCTGTATTGTAAAGTGCTGATTTGGTATACCTTGCTGATTTACTAGTAACTTGTAATGACCACCTATTGTTTCTTCTTTGTGAAACTGAATTATCTCTTGACTATTTCTGTCTTTACTGCTATAATAGTCTCCTACAGTCTTATCGATTCGGTTACCTTGGTGTTCCAAGTCAGGACTGTTTATCATTTCAATAGACGTACCTGCTCTGTGATAGTGATGAATTCTTTCATAATCAGGTGTGTCGTCATATTCGGTGATATGACCTGATTCGGTCTCCATTACATGGTTGAATGGGTATTTACTATTGTGTGTATAATCAGGTTCACTCCAAGTGGTGTTTGTTACTGTGGGTAATACTTGACCTTGAAATAGAGGTGCTGTTGTAAAACCTGCTGTTGCTATCCCTTGTATTCTAGATGCTGTCTTAATTTGTGTGTGAATATGCTGGTCGTCACTATCATTTCGTGCTAATTGATTAACATCACTACCTAAGTGTTTAGGATATTTACTTACAATACCACCCTCAGTATTAGGGTCGTAGAAACCTACCTCTGGATTACCAAACTCTTCGACAACACCAGGTAATACACCAAGGATAACAGGTTCTTGTCTATCCATACCATCTCTAAAATATCCCATTACATGAGTACCTTCGGGAGTCCAAGTAGGACTATTACCAATACCAGATATACCACCGTCAGTCAATGATAGCATTGGTGACGCCCACATAAGGTCAGCAGTTGCTAAGTCATTCTTGTTGGGTGTGTGATGACCTAATACCCTTACTTGCAGTCTACCTGCTTTCAGTGGGTCATCTCTTGATTCAACTACACCAATGAACCAGATAAAGTCATTGAGACCTGCAAATGATTCGGACATATTAGATTTCCCTTCGATAAATGTCTGCTTTTAAAACACTGGACATACGTTATAATTACCTATTTATAGAATACCTGCGAAAGTCACTAAACACCACTCCAGAGTAATCCTATCAGTGCTATTACCAGTGCTAATGGATACAACCAATTCGTCCACAAGTAAGGGATCCTCTGACTTCTCTCAAAGAATACACCACTGTGTGCAACTCTACGCATTCTCTCTTCTTCTTTGTTCATTCTAGTGTCCCTTTATGGATTGTAGTTCATTATCATTTCTTGTATAATCGTCTATTATAGCAAGGGTTTCTTCTAATGTATAGTCTTCTGATGAATAGAAATGTATCCATCTTTTCTTTATGTTTAATATTGCTCTCTTATCAGCAGTTAAAGTATCTGCATAGTTATTATTACAGTATTCTGTTAATGGTGTCCATATCTGTCGTAGTTCTTTATATGTAAACTTATTTTGTAGATTGTCTGCTTGTTTGCTCATATTATATCCAATGCGTTGGCAATAATTAATATTGTAATAACTATCATAATTCCGTCTAAATTCATATGCTATCTCTTTTTCTCTAGGTAGTCAAGTATAATCTTCATGTCTGCTTCTTTCTTTATACCTGTCCACATCATCTTCGTGTTATTTACGTCTTTACCAAAGTATGCTTGTCTGGTCTTTCTATCGGATAACCAATTTTTCAGCGATTCTCTATCCCAGACTATCGTAGAATTTTTAAGGTAATCAGAGTATCTGTACCCTTTTACCTGACCTGCTTTACTATTAAACACTCCCCATAGGTTCGGACCCATTCCACCTTTCTTTCCTTCGTCTATCTTATGACAACCAGCACATTTGCGAAACTCTTGGTCTATTGCGTATGCAGTACCTATTGCTACAAACACTGCTATTACTATGGATACTAAAAATCCTACTCCTAATAAGTCTAATTTGTTCATAATTGCTCTCCTGGATATAACTCTAAGTAAATATAGTTCTGATTATACTCTGGTGCTATATTCTCTGACACTAGACACATAATCTGCGTTATTGTGTGTAATTCTAATATTGCTATCTTGTCCATGTGATATTTACCATTCGTAAAATTACTCTTTATTAATATGTAGGTGTGGTTTCCACTCTCGTTGATACCTCTAAATGCTCTTACATATCCTTTTGCAGTCATTCTATTCATTATAACATCATCTTTATCACATAGCAACCCTTTATTAATCATCATTGCGTATTTACCATCGTCCTCTTCACCTTGTTGTAACCACTCTGGTTCTGCTATGATACGACTTATTGGTGGTTCATCTGCTGTTGCTACACCTATTGCGACCAGTATGGTCAACATTGCGATAACTAGATATACTGACCATACATCTTTTAGTTTGTTGTTTTTTTTCATTGGATATCCTTGTTTTTTCTCTATCATACTATAATATTATTAAGTTGTCAAGTCTTATTGAGGTATTTCCACTGACCCTAAACTCTTCGTTGTTTCTAAACCAGTAAATGTATCTGTATTTGAATTAGGTGGTGATACTTTAAATGCGTCTTTTTGTAATTGTAATATCATATCGTGCTTACCATCTACAGTAGTATCAAAAGTATGACGCAATGATGCTACCATATAAAGACCTGACATTCTCTTATCTATGTCATCTTCATATGTGTTTTTATTTCTGTGTGAGTATGTTGGAAAATCTACATCTACCACGTCACCTGCTTGAATACCCAAATAACCAGGTACAGTTATCTCAACCACAGTGTTACGCATATTAGAGTATTTTGCGTTCTTTGGTTGCGTAATGTCTATTTCTGGTGATGTGGTAATATTATCATTACCAAATAATTGTGATGTATTTGATTTAAAGTATCTCTTTGATGGTAACTCTTGCATGGTTTGATTATCTCTGTAAACAAAATTACCTACTCTCTTACCTTTATTATTTTCCATACTAGGGTTTTTATCAAAATGTTCGTTATATTTAAATATCTTGCTGTTAAACTTTTTACTAGTTTGGTCATAATGCACAAGTTCTGAACTATATGCACCCTCATCTAAACTATCAATGGTATCAAATTGTTTTACAATTTCATAGTGCATGATACCACCCATTTGATAATCTACATTTTTATCACTATTTCCTCTAAAGTCAATTCTTCTATGCTTATACTTTATACCATGTTTTGAATGTCTAGGTGCACCACTATTTAAATTAGTAAGACTTTGTAAAGACCTGAAGTGAAAACCCAATAGATTTTCAAAAAAAAGATAACCTGGATTTTCGTGATATGCACTTTGCGTTTTATTTGCTATGTGGTAAATATGGTCAAGAGGTTGTGCGTAAGGTAATACCATTTTATGTCTACTAGTTGTTTTTTCAAATAGCAATGGTTTTTTAGAATTCATATACTGTGTTAAAAGCATACTCACAATATTTTCGTGTGTGTTATACACTGCTTTGCTTACAAATGATGTTTTATTTCTTATCATCTCTTGACTACAAAAATTTATTACATATGATTGACTACTAAAAGTAGATGCATTTCTATTTGTAATAGAATATATGTGCATTGGTGAACCTGTTTGTGTTTGAAAATCGTACTTTGCATCAATACCAGGTGTCATTAATTGAAATTCTAATCTCTCAAATCCTACAATAGGTATATTCTTTTCGAAAATATTATCAGCATCAACTATTACCAGATTTCCTGTGATAAATGGTTCATATATGCTCTCGTAGATATTAATTTCTGCAATCAAAGGAAATATATTCAGTGTTTGATGAGTAGAGGTACCTGGAACTGCATTGTATGGTATTAGATTGACAGCAGGTAATAAATTAAAACTTCCTTTTTCTCGTTTTTTTCCTGAATTGTATGCTGATGTAACCATTAGTTCATTTGCATCAGTCTATCAAATTCTTTTAATACCGCAGGTAATAAATCTGGATTTAATAAATTAATTTGTCTGATTTTATCTTGTTCTCTTTCTTCATACTCTCTATTTGTTATTGCAGTTGCACCTGATATATCACTACTAACTTGTATCAAATGTGAGTAATCTGCTGGACCTTGAGGTGTTAACACACCACTGTCTTTTGTTATCTCGTAATGATGAGTAGCATTTGGAAATTGATACTTATCTTCTAGATATAATTCAAATGTTATTTGGTCCATAGGCCATCCAGTGTATCTATCTGTAATATTATTTGTCATTAATATTACCCAATGATATGCTGTACTTCTAAAATGATAAAAAGATACGTCTTCTGGTGTATCTCCTGATGGTACAGTGTATTTGTCGTACAAAAAAGTATCATCATTTATACCCGATTTTACTTTTATTCTAGTGAGTAAATCTGTAACGTATTTGTAATTACCGTCACCTTTGATATCATAAATTCCTTTTTCAAATGCATTAAAAAACATATTAGTACCCTTGTGCTATCATTTCTTTTGTCATAATTTCTAATTCTGTAAATGTTAATTCCATGGTCGTTGCTACGGGTGGAGCACCCTCACTATCTGGGTAGAATGTATGAAATTTACTATCAGGAGCATATTCTACTTTACAACCTGTTAACATGCAACGACTAATATTTGGTATGTAATTGTTTTTATTTTCTCTATATGCATAAGTTATTTGAAACTCTGATGGTGTGTACATTTTGTCCGAAGTTGTTGTTGGAGACATATAATATTTAAAAGTTTTTATTATATTATGCATCATACTCATCTCTTCTGCATTTTTAGGTATAAGGTCGAATGTAAAAGTAAATTCTCTAAAAGGAACACTTTTAAATGCATTTTCTACATTTGGATTATAAACAAAACCAGATGCCATGGTTTCTAACAACTCTGCTGAAGGTGATATAGTACCTATTAATTGTCTGATAAACCTACCTGCACCTTCGGCGCCTAATTCTTTTAAATCTTCTAATTTGGCGTCTCCTGCAAATGCTGATTTTAAAAAATCTGCTATATTTTTTGTCATTCCTGTTTTTGATATACCCGTTGTTTCTATTTTATAATCAAATGTGTGATTTTGATTTGGCATACCTAAAACTATAGTGCTTATTATGGTCGCAACTTCATCTCTTTTGGATCTTTCACCCGAATACATATTATTTACTACTCTATTACCTAAAATGTTTTGAGTATCCAACGTAGCATAATTAAAATCTGCTGTATATAAATTTCTAATATTTTCTGTCTTTGTTGCACGATTTTTTGCTTCACCTACTATAGTAGGATTTACGTCAGGTCTTAAACTTTCTGCTGTAACGTGATTTACTGTTGAACCACTAAATTCATGTCCCTTATGGTCAATGACATCAAATATTATATAATGTCCATCACCCATGTTGCTAACTTCTTGAGGAAAATGTAAATGTGTATATGCAAATGGATTGTTTTGTTTACCCATATGTGCTTTTTCGGCAAGAGCATCAAAATTATATGGAGATTTTGACACTAATGATTTAATTTGCTTTGAAAAATGGTCACTACCTCTTGCTGAATATTCTCCACCTAGAATACCACCTATATTTCTACTTGAACCTTCTTGTAGAATATTAATAGCATCTATCGCCCTTGTAAATCCAGAAGGTATTCTTCCTACAACTGATTGAATACCTCTGTCAATAAATCCATTTACAGAACCCGTAACTTTATTGACAAGACCATTAATTTTACCCATAGCAAAACTAGTCGCCATACCTTTTGCTGAATTCATCAAGTTAGCACCTAATGAACTCATAGATGGCATTGCTATAGTAGGTGTTATGATACTTGTAATTTTAGGAACAAAACTTGCCATGGCGTTACCTGCGTATGATGTAACCGCCGACATTGCACTACTTAGAAACCCAAATGGCATATATTTTCTCCTAGATAAATAATTCTTTTAATACTATTTATACGGTAAAATGAAGAGTTATAAAGGATTATATCGCCCTACAAATCCAAAGAAATATGTAGGAGACACAAAACAAATAGTGTATCGTTCTAATCTTGAACGAAAGTTCATGCTCTATTGTGATAGGAACGATAATGTAACACAGTGGGCAAGTGAAGAGTTATCGATACCTTATCGTTCACCATTAGATAATAGAATACACCGATACTTTCCAGACTTTCTTGTGCGAACTGATAAAGGTAAGAAATTTTGTATAGAGATAAAACCTTATCGTCAGTGTATGAAACCAAAAACTCCTAAACGTAAGACAAAATATCATATTCGTGAAAATATGGAGTATGCAAAGAATATTGCTAAATGGGAATCTGCTAAAAAATATTGTGCTAATAACAATATGGAGTTTAAGATTATTACCGAGAAAGATTTAGGTTCTTATTAATTGGTGGTTCTGAGCAGATATGGTAGTGCTTTCTGTATAATTTCACCATTAAGAACACCTCTTTTACCACCTACAGCATTAGTGGTGTTAGAATTATTTATATTGTTAATAGCAGTTGCGTTTGTCTGCATCTGACTTTTCATAGGTGCCATTTTTTCTACTAATTCATTTCTTTTCATAGTTAGTCTTTCAAGATTTTCTAAACCTTTTTGTGCAAATTCATCTCTCTTTTTTTGAAAACCCGTCATGGGTTGATATGAACCTCTTTTTAATTGGTCTTGAAGATTTTTCTCATTCAATTTCTTTACTTTCTCAATACTAAGTTCTGTAGTTTTTAAACTAAACTCATCACCCTTCATTGATTGCCTAATTTTCAAATTTTCACTTATAAGTTCTTTTTTAGTTCGACTAGCAATATTTTTTACTATAACTTCTTCAGATTCAGTACCCTTATATTCTTCTAATAAATCTTTTCTACCTTCTTCAGTTTTCATCTGTTTTTCTATTTCTCTTTTTTTCTTATTTGCTAATTGGTTCTTATCGTACTGACTCATATCTGGATTTTCTTTTTCTATCTGTGTTTTTGCCATTTCCTTTAACGCACCATCATCAATACCATCACCAAAAGTAGCACCAAAACCTTCACCTTTTTTAATACCTGTGTCTACTCCACCAGGTGTTGTGATAGTTTCTGGTTCTTTTTGAAAGTTTGTACCAAATATCATATCAATAAAACCGAGTATTTTGTTTTTAAAGAGAAGAAACACACCTATGAGAGGTACTAATGTAAATAATAATAAGGGTAACATCATAGAAATTTTACTAAAAATACCTGCTACTTTACCAACCGCTCCTCCTAACTTTCCAAATATACCAGTTCTTTTCTTTTCATCTATTCCTTCTTTTTTGCTTTTTTTACCTTGCACTTCCGTTTGTTCTTTTGTTATTTCAGTCTGCTTTTTTGTTGCACTCATTTGTTCTTTTGTAAACAAAGTCATTTGTTCGGTAGCATCATTAGTTTTTTCTACTGATTTAAACAATCGTTTAATTCTTTTACCTGCTATGAGAAGACCTGCACCAAACGCCTTCATTATTGGTATGAATATTTTTAGTGGTTTAAATAGAGTAAGTATAGGTTCTAATGCTGATTGTATACTAGATGTTATCAACTGAAAACCAGTTTTGATGGGTTCGGGTGTGAGACCATCTAAAAAATTTGCTATCCCTTCTCTTGTTTTTGGTTTAAAATCTCTTAGGGCATCTAAAGCATCATCTAGGATATTGAACCTAAAAATAGTGTCTTGAAACTTTTTCTGTTCTTTAATACCTAAATCCTTAATCTCTCGTATTTGCAATCTTTTTTCTTCAATTTCATCAAATTTTGCCGCTATTTGTTCTCCTGATAATTTTTTTTGCTTTCTTCTTAATTCATCTTCTATATCTTCTATCTGACCTCTGAGTTTTTTCATTTCATCTTGTTGCATTCTTATTTCACTTTTTTTTAATACCCTTAGTTCATTATTTTCATCTATTCTGGTTGCTATATTTTCTCTAGCAAGAATAGATTGTTTTCTTTCTGCATTATTTCTTTCTTTACTATATTTGTTAAAATTTTTAATAAACTGTGAATTAGCACTATCTGTAGCATCAATATAATCTGTTATGCTCTTACCACTTGCAATTAGTTTATCATTAAATTTTTTAAATGCTCCACTCAAATCATTTTCAGTTAAAATTTTATCAATATCAGTTTTAAACTTCATCGCCTCTTCTGTTGATTTTAATGTACCTTTAGCAGTTTTTTTACCTGGTGTAGGTAAATTATCTTTAAAGTATGATGCTATACTCTTTAATACATCTACTTTACCTTCTTCTACCTGTTGTTTTGTAGTTGCATTTATTTGATTCATTTGACTTGGTTTTATATTATCTACCATAATTATTTCCTAGACATATATGCTTGTGCCCCAAAGTAGAAACCTACTATAGATGCTTGTGCAATGTAAAATAACCCTAATAAATCTGCAAGTGCCTCAACTCTTTTATCTGACATTATAGGAGTAAATAATATAATAGTGAATACTATCATACTAGTAATAGCAATCCAACTCATTCTACGTTGTGCGTCTGCTTTTTCTTCTCTTAACTCAAGTTCTACTTCTTCTTGAGTTCTTTTTAATGCTTTTTTATCTTCTCCCATTTATCTAGACCTCTCCATCTTTTGATTTTGTTCTTCTATTCTTTTGTTTTCTTCCTCTATATGTTGATTAAGTAACGTGAGATAGATATCTCTCTCCCACGGTATCATTGACTCAATTTCTGTCAATGAATATTTATGAAGTTGCATCAAGTTAAAATTTAATTTATAATATGCTTCTAAAGAATTATGGGAGAAGCATACTAAAAAAAATTACTGATACCTCTCAATGTAACATTACTAACTTTGTTTGTATTAGGGTTAGTAAATTCAATCTCATGTGTAATGCTTGGCATAGTTTTAAAAAACTCTGATATTTTTTCAAACTGGTCTTGATTTAAATTGTCTAAGAAATTTTTTAAATCTTCGTGTGTATATTCACCTGCTTTATAGATAGTATCTCCTTCAAAGATGTGGTCGATACATGATATAACTAAATCAAACATTTTAGCAATATCTTCGACATCATCTAGACCCATAGATGCTAATTTATAAGTAGGATATGCAAATACAACTCCTAATTTCTTCTCTCCATCTAATATAATTTTATTAGTGTGTTTATTATCAATAACAACTTCTATTTTTGATAAGTCTACTTCAACAGGTACAACTGTTGTTTTATCATCTTGAGCAACTAATCTCAAAGTTGCTTTTTCACCTACTGATTTTGCTCTTATTTTCAATAATAAATATTCTATATCAAATAACGGTAATGATTCTAATTCTAACTTATTAAAAGTACAATTTTGTATCATTTGCAAAGTTGCTGATGACATTTCCTCTGATTTATCAGTTTCTTTTGCAATTAATAATAGTTTTTCTTCTTTTACTAAAAAAGGTCTATATGATATCTTTGCACCTGTAGACGGTAGTGTCAATTCATATCTTGGTGTATCCAAATTAGGTAACTTCATTATCTAACTCCAATGTTATAATATTAATATATTCCAGTAGGAACTTTAAATGGTTCTGATACTCTACCACCTGTAATTATTCCTATTGGTGTTCGTCTTACTAATTCTTCAGTAACTTGTCTTGCTGGTCTTCTTAATATAGGTGGTAATTTTTGCATTATACCGGTGATAAATCCACCACCTTGTTTTTCTACAACAGTATATTTATTTGCAGTATCTTTACCACCTCTACCGTGTACTTTACCCATATTATCTATCGTATAATTTGACCATTGTCTATATGAAAATGTTACATCAATTGTACATATCTGATTTTTACCTGTTTCAAAACCTAATTCAACTGTACCCACACTTGTAGGGTAACATTCCTCTATACAGACTGCGTGTGCTATATCATCACCACTTTGATTTTCTGTAAAACTACCTAATTGAAATATCTCTATCTCACCAACATAGTTATCATAGTAATCATAATTGTATGATTGATTATTATATGCAGATTGTTGCCATAATTCAAAAAAGTTTCTTTCTACCATCATTTTGTCACAATAAAATGTTGCAGTAAAGTCTGAATATGTTACATCTGACACTATATTTCTTGTTGGACCTGCACCTGTCTTATAGTCTGTTGTACCCATTTTTCTATCTGGTAACGTAATTTTACTACAAAATGCTTGTACATCTCTTGCAATGGTATTTGTTTCGAATTTGTAATTAGGAAAACCATCAAATTCATCTATAGTTCCTAATTGACCAGCAGATGCTCTCATCGCCTTAGGTGGTCGTATGTTTATGTAAAATCTATTTGGTCTGCTAAATCCTTCTGCTTTATTTGTTTTTGCTAGGAATTGTCCTAATACAGAATTAGGGTTTACACCAGGTTTACCACCATTCTGTTTTAATCTCGGGTCTCTTGTTACATTTTCTAGTGATTTATCTCTTGTTATATTGATACCTACATCAATACCAGCAATTTTACCACCTATTTTTATTATTCCCATTAATTATCCTTACTTAACATCTCTCTATTGTTCATATGCAACTCATCAATGTCATATTTACTTTGACCACGATAAGGAACTGCATGATAACTTTCTATCATATGTGTATTTATATTCTTTTCATCAATAATTATTTCACCTAATATTCTACCAAACTTACCCTTCTCTTCTTTGTGTGTTCGCAATATAATAGGTTTATCTGTCTTTAAACAGTTTGTTAGAAACTTCTTTGCTAATAAACCATATTTCTTCTCTTCTAAATCTCTTGTCCTACTTTCAGGTGTGTCTATACCGTATAGTCTAATTCTAGCACTATGTAATATGTCAAATCCTAAATCAATTATAGCATCAATGGTATCACCATCTACTATCTTTGTAATCTCTTTTATTCTATACTCATACATTATTTTATCCTTAATACTTTATGCACAAACCATTTGACTGCTCTTTTTATTCTATCTATAAAATAGACATTGACAACGTGTTTAATAAGTCTAACAATAATTAAAATAGGTGATGTTAAAACATCTGCTAACAATATGATAGCATCTACAGTTATATCTATAACATTGTCTGTGGTGCAAAGTTTGTTATACCTATCTCTGATACGTTGTCGAAAACTCATAACATTCCTCGACTGTCTGTATAAACCCTTCTTACACTTTCTTTAGCAAATTGTGCCACTGGTAGCATAACTGCAATTGCTGATTCGTTTGCATCTATTCTTAAAAAGTTTGACCTTGCTTGTTTATACAAATATTTCTTTATTGTTGGTTTTGTGTATTTGTTTTTTTTTAATTGGTCATACGATACATCAAGTCGTGTTCTTTTATTAATAATTTTGCTTGATGCATATGCTTGTAAAGATTCTAAAAATCTTAATCTTAATGCTGGAGGTAAGTAATGAAAGTTTACTCCTATAAATCCACCAGGTATCACATCTAAGGGTAATACTAAAGGAAACATATCGTAATACGGTAATTTATCTTTTGTTTTAGGGTCATAGATAAACATACTTAATCTACCTGCACTAGGTCTATTTAAAAGTCTACCTGAACGCAATAAATTACCAGCAGTAATTCTGTCTGTAAGACTTGCTATTTGATTTCTATACCAAGATTGTGACTTCATAGAGTCACCTTGTTTTTTAGTGATTGGGTCTAATATACTTACCATAACATATATTTATATAAAAAAAGGGAAGTGTTTCCACTTCCCTTCTAAAGTTTCGAAGTACGAGAGAGATTAATCTTCGTCTGCTAACTTACTAAAATATGACATAGTATCGTCTTCACCTTCACTAGCATTAGAAGTTTTAACTTCTTCAACTTTTGCTACAACATCAGTCTTAGGTGGGAGGTCTGTTTGACTAACGTCAGTAGCACTTCTCGAACCCATAATTGTCCTATTCAGTTTCTCTTTGAGTTCATCATAGGATTTAAAATTACTAGGGTCAGAGAATTCTTTTAGAGGATATTGTTTCTGCCATATTGCCTTTATCTTTGCGTCATCTTCAGCAACAGGTGTCACACCCTCAAATTCTGATTTATCATAGTTCC
>MDTC01042395.1_pt1 | contig 14374 bp, 14 predicted proteins | sample 811181 | NCBI WGS metagenome assembly MDTC01 (sample SAMN05326644, study PRJNA326480) | marine metagenome | isolation source: seawater | place: Pacific Ocean: North | collected 2011 | reverse complement strand
CTTCTGTCTGCTCTAGCATCTTCATCTCTAAAGCAAGGAGCTATTTGAAAATATTTGTCAAAACCAGAAACCATAATTAATTGTTTAAATTGTTGAGGTGCTTGAGGAAGTGCATAAAATTTTCCTGGATTCAATCTACTTGGAACTAAAAAATCTCTAGCTCCTTCTGGACTTGAAGAAGTCAAAATTGGTGTCTGATATTCTAAAAAATCTAATTTTAACATTTCAGATCTAATAAAAGAAATAACTTTTGATCTTAAAATAATATTTTTATGCATCTCCTCTCTTCTTAAATCTAAAAATCTGTATTTTAATCTTATATCTTCAGGATAATCTTGCTCTCCAAATACAGGTATTGGTAGTTCTTTAGCGTTTGATAATATTTTAATAGAAGCAATTGAAACTTCAATCTTACCAGTTTTTAATTCAATGTTTTCAGTGCCAACAGCTCTTTTAACAACTTTTCCACTTATTTGTAGTACAGACTCAGGTTTAGTTTTTTCTAATATAGTAAAAAATTTATTATTATTTTCTATAACACATTGGGTGATTCCATAATGATCTCTAATATCAATGAATAATAAATTTCCGTGGTCTCTTTTTCTATGCAACCATCCAGATAAATGAACGTTCTTATTTATTTCTTTCTCATTTAATTCTGAGCAATTATGTGTTCTGTATTTATTCATTACTTTAATACTTTTTTTATTAAATTAATATTTATTGATTTTCCAGTAGATAACGACATTTCATCAACATCTTTTAGAAATTTAAACATCTTTTCGTATGATCTATCTACATTTTTAATAATATATTCAGATATTTTTGGATTCAAATTTATTTGTTTATCTGAAAAAAATTTAGATATGATGACTTGCAATAGATCATCTGAAGGTAAATCGATTCCAATAAATACAAAACTATTTAATCTTGATTGTAAGTCTTTAAGATTAAAATTAAATTCATTTAATTTAGAAACAGTATTTATCACGATATAATTATCTAATTGTTTAGATTGATTTAAAATTGAATAAAATAGTTTTTCGTCAATATTATTTAAATAATTATCTATAATTAAACAATCTAGTTTATCAAGTTTTTCTAAAATATTATTATTAATTTTATTAGCTTCAATCAAATTTATTTTTTTTATTTTTTTTTCTAAAATTTTAGATAAATGAGTTTTTCCTGAACCGATTGCTCCAAAAACATTAAGCCATTTTCCTGGCCAAGAAGGCCAACTTTCAATTAACTTGTAAGCAGAAAAATTATTATTTGAAACATAAAAATCTTGTTCATAATATCTTGTCTGAAAAGGAAACTTAAATACTAGTTGGTTCATTAAATAATTTTTATACTCCAAACCTCGTCTACAAATTTTAAGATTATTTTTTCAGTCTCCATTTTTTTTATGATCTTATCAATTTTTCCTAAATATTTTATTTTTAAAACAACTAAATCATTATTAAATTCTTGAATATAAACATTTTCAATTGAGTCTATTTTTTTTAATCTTGCATTTAATTCAACTAAATTATTACTATTGCTAATTTCTAGATGCGCATTTAGAAAAGAAGGCACTCTAACATCAATTAAGTTTTGTGATTTTATTAAATTAATCAATTCTTGTCTAACTTCTATTATAATTTTTTTATAAAATGCCTTTTCATTTAAATTCATTCTTTTTACAATAATATTTTTTAAAACAGTCTTTCCACCAATTTTAGATTTTAAATAAATCTTTTCTTCTTTAAAATTATTATCTTGAATTATTATTAATGATAAATTTTGTTTGGAGTATTCTGAAAACAAACTTTTTAATTCTAAATTTAATAAATTTTTTTCATTTAAATTTGCATTTTGGATTATTTCGATATTTTCTAACGGTAAAATAAATTCTATTAATTCTGTTTTATTATATGTATTCCAATTATCATAAAAAAAATTTTTGTTATAAACGTAAATTTGATTTTCTTTTTTTAAGATTGGTAGAATAAATAATTCTTTATTTGAAATGTCAGAATATGAAATTTCTCTTTTGTAGAATAAATTATGTATTTTGTCTTTATCGAATGAAATATTATAATAAATATTTTCTTTTTTAACATCAATGTCTATTTCACTTGATATTTGGTAATATGTTACTAATTCTTTGATTTCTGAAAAATTTAATTTATTTAGTTTTTTAATATCTTCGTCTAATAAAATTCTATTTATGAGCTGCTCAAAACCTTTTTTAATAGCTTTATTAGCTATTGCTTCATTGGTTGTTTTACCCTTTTTTTCTATTTCAATATTATTAACATCAAAAATATTGGAGATAGATAAAACATTTCCAGTTTTTAAAAAAATAACTAAAATAATCAATAATAATTTATAATAATTCATAAAATTTAATAATCATTTATAAATGAAAAAAATAAAAAATAGCTATAAAAAAAGTGGCGTAGATATTTCATTGGCAAATAATTTAGTTAAATATATTTCTAATTTATCCACCAAAGGTGTCAAAAAAACGAAAAATACTTTTGATAGAGAAACAATTGGTGGTTTTGGATCTTTATTCGACATCAGTAAAATCAAAATTAAAGATCCTGTTATAGTTTCATGTACAGATGGAGTTGGTACAAAAGTTGATTTAGCCAATAAATTTAAAAAATTCAATACAATCGGAATTGATTTAGTGGCAATGTGCGTTAACGACTTAATTGTTCAAGGTGCAAAACCATTATTTTTTTTAGACTATATTGCTGTTGGTAAACTGAATTTATCTAAGACAAAAAAAATTTTACAAGGAATTTTTAAAGGTTGTGAAATTTCTAATTGTAAATTAATTGGGGGAGAAACTGCTGAAATGCCAGGAATTTATAATCGTGATAAATTTGACCTTGCAGGATTTAGTGTTGGTATTGTCTCTAAAAAAAAAATCTTAAGCAAAAAAAATGTAAAACAAAATAATATTATTTTAGCTATCCCCTCAAGTGGAATACATTCTAATGGGTATTCATTGGTTAGATCAATTTTAAAAAATAATAAGATATCTCAAAATTTAAAAAATCAAATAATTAAACCCACTAAAATTTACTCTAAAGAAATTTTAAAATTAACTGATCATAATTTAATCAATGCTTCTGCTCACATAACTGGGGGTGGATTGGTTGAGAATTTATTACGATCAATTCCGTCTGAACTGACGTTAAATATTGATCTAGCTAAAATCAAAACTAAAAAAATATTTAAATGGTTAAAAAGTAAAAATATCTCAGATCAAGAAATGTTGAAGACTTTTAATTGTGGTGTTGGTTTTTGTATTATTGTATCAAAAAAAAATGTTAACAAAATTAAAAAATTTTTCACGAAAGATTTTATGCCTTATCAAATAGGATCAATCACTAGAGATAGAAAAAGGGTTAACCTATTTAACTCAATAAGATGGTAAAAAAAAATACATGTGTTTTTATATCTGGCAAAGGATCAAATCTTAAAAATTTAATTCATAGGTCTAGGGATTATAATTTCCCAATTAATATTAAATTAATTATTTCAGATAAAAATAATGCTCTCGGTATTTTACATGCAAAAAAAAATTCGATACCATATATCATTATTAATACGAATTTAAAAAACTACGAAAATACTATTTACCAAAACTTAAAAAAATATGAAATTACTTTTATTTGCCTTGCCGGGTTTATGAGAATTTTATCAAAAAAATTTATAAAAAAATTTAGATATCCAATTGTTAATATCCACCCTTCTTTACTGCCTAAATTTAAAGGACTTAATACTTTTTCTAGAGTGATAGCAAATAAAGAAAAAAAGACAGGTTGCACAGTTCATTATGTGAATGAAAAACTAGATGCCGGTAACATTATAACTCAAAAGAGTTTTTACATAGAAACTAATGATAATGAAAAGTCATTAAAATTTAAAACTCAAAAATTGGAGTATCAAATTTATCCCGAGTCTCTATTTAAAATTTTTCGGAATAATTAGTTTTTAAAAAAAAAATCTATTTCCTTTTTAGCATTATCTAATGAGTCTGAACCATGTACAGAATTTTTATCAATTGAAATACCGTACAATTTTCTTATAGTATTTTCTTCTGCTTCTTTAGGATTTGTTGCTCCCATCAACTTTCTGTTGGCTGCTACTGCGTTTTCACCCTCTAATATAATAACTACAATAGGGCCTGACGATAAATATCTACATAAATCGTTATAAAAAGGTTTGGACTGATGAACTTTATAAAATTCAGCTGCTTCATCTTTGGTTATTTGAATTTTTTTAAAATCTTTTATTTTCAAATTATTTTTTATAAAAATGCTTTTTATTTCTTCAGCTAAGTTTCTCTCTACAGCATCTGGTTTAATTATTGAAAGTGTCTGTTCACTACTCATAATTTTCCTCTATCAACTGATTTAATAATCTTACTCCAAAACCAGTTGCTCCTCCTGAATTTAAAGCCCCTCCATATTTTGAAAAAGCCATGCCAGCTATATCTAAATGGGCCCAAGGAGTTTTATTTAAAATAAATCTTTGTAGAAACTGAGCTGCTGTTGTTGAACCTGCTCCACCAACATAATTTATGTTTTGCATATCAGCGTTTTTAGAATTCATTAATTTGTCGTAATTTTTATGGAGAGGCATTCTCCATAATTTTTCTTCTACCTTTTCACCTGCATTTAATATTTGTTTAGATAACCTATCATCATTTGAGAAAAGTCCAGCGTACTCAGATCCCAAAGAAACTATAATAGCTCCAGTTAATGTTGCTAAATCAATCATAAATTTTGGTTTAAATTTTTTTTCAGTAAAAGTTAATGCATCTGCTAAAACTAATCGACCTTCTGCATCAGTATTTAATACTTCAATTGTCTTACCACTATAAGATTTAACAATATCTCCAGGTCTTTGGGCAACTCCACTAACCATATTTTCTACAAGACCTACTACACCAACTGCATTAATTTTAGCTTTTCTTAATGCCAAATTTTTCATTAAACCGACTACAGCAGCTGAACCTGCCATATCATAAGTCATGTCCTCCATAAATCTTGCTGGCTTTAGAGAATAACCACCAGTATCAAAAGTAACGCCCTTCCCAACGAACGCTAAAGGTTTAGAACTATTTTTTGCCCCATTCCATTCCATTGTAACAAGATAGGATCCTCTTACACTTCCCATTCCTACACCTAACAATGCATTCATGCCCATTTTTTTTAATTTTTTTTCATCATATATATTTATTTTTAAACCATCTTTTTTCAAAAAATTTAATCTTTTTGCATATTCATCTGGATGCAAAATATTTCCCGGCTCTGAAACTAAATCTCTCGCATAAAAAGTTCCTTCTTCCAATGCTTTGAATTTTAATTGGCTTTGAGCTGAGGGTTTGTTTTTATTTCCGATCACGTTCAAGGAAATAAGTCTTGTTTCTTTTTTAGATTTATATTTTTTGAATTCGTAAGATTTTAACTTTATCCCATGAAGAAAATGACCTATAAAATTTTTATGTTTACTGACTATACTGTCAGAGATTATAATATATTCACTATTCTTTCCGTAATTCACACGTCCATAAAGTTCAGCACCTAAATTTTCTATATCAAAAGTTTTTAAATCTTTTTTGATAGATACTAAAATTATCTTTTTTTTTGAATTAACTTCATAAACAAATAAATTTTTTTTTAATTCAGCAGTTTTTAACAAGTCGTTTATGTAAGAGAATTCAAAATTAGAAAGATATTTTTTAATACCATTGGTATTAAATTTTTCATCAACAAATAGAACGATATTACCCGTAAATTTGCTTATAGAATTTTTATTATAATTAATTTTTATAGTCATAAATTTTTAATTGTTCTTCTAATAAAGATGGGAGGTATATATGATCAAAAATACAAGAATTCAACGAAAAGTTTGTCATAGTGTACTATCATAGGTTGAGTTTTAACTAAAGATACACTATTTATATATCTCAAATTACAATGCTACAAAACAAAATTTACCAAAATTACTTCATTGATATTTTTAAAACTTTAATAACTATATTGTTTTCTTTAACTATTATCGCCTGGACAGTAAGAGCTGTGAATTTTTTGGATTTAATAGTTGAAAATGGTTATCCCTTATCTACCTATTTTAAATATTCAATTTTAAACGTTTTTGGAATACTACCTAAATTTATACCATTATCTTTTTTATTAGCTTTAGTTATATTTATCCTAAAACAAATTCATGAAAATGAATTAGTTATTTTATGGACATCTGGAGTTAAAAAAACTCAATTAGTTAAGTTGTTTTTGTCGATTTCACTTTTTGTAACAATATTAAATTTAATTTTTTCGATTTTTATTACTCCGCTTGCATTGAACAAGTCAAGACTGCTATTAAGTAGTGAAGATTTTAGTTCCTTTTTACCAACTATCAAAGTTCAACAATTTTCAGATTCATTCAAAGGAGTAACATTCATAGTAGATAAAAAAGTTAATAATGAAATAAAAAATATATTTTTACAAGATAGCGCAAATATTTTAAAAAATATATCATCTAATAAAGTTAAAAATTCTTCAAATACAATAATTGCTAATAGTGGATTAGTAGAAGATCAAAGATTGATTTTATTTAATGGTCAAATAATTTCGTCAGATCGTGAAAATAGTGAAAATGATATATTTAAATTTGAACAACTTAACATAGATTTAAATAATTTTAGTAATACAACTATTAAAACACCAAAAATTCAGGAAACTCCAACTGTTCAATTACTTAGCTGCCTATTTAAAAAAATTTTTATTAATTTTAAATGTAAAAATAATTTTAAAAAAGAAATTATACCTGTTTTAAATAGAAGAATTATTTTACCATTCTATATTCCAGTAATTACTTTGATAGCTTCATTTTTATTAATTAAGCCAAAAAAAAATATTTTTTTTAATAAGATATCTATTTTTACTTATTGTTTTATAATTTTATTATACGCTGAACTTATTATAAGATACACTGGAATAAATAAACTAGCAGGAAATATATTTCTCTTATCACCAATTATTTTGTCATTATTTTTTTATTACATATTGTCAATAAAATTTTCTAAGGAACTTATTTCTAATGAATAATATAATTATAAATTATTTATTACATGGATATTTAAAAACATTTTTAAAAGTGTTACTTACTTTCTATTGTTTTGGGATAATATTAAATCTATTTGAAGAGATTGAATTTTTTAAAGATACAGAAACTTCAATTTTTACTCCACTGTATCTAACAACTTTATTTATACCTGGATTGTTAATACAATTGCTTCCATTTATTATTTTTGTAACAAGTATGAAATATATTGTTGATATAAGAAATAATAAAAATTTACTTGCCTTAAAAGTGTTTGGTTATTCAAATTTTAAAATTTTTATAACTTTTGCATTAACGTCATTCTTTCTAGGCTGGATAGTGCTTTTTTTTTTAAATCCCATTACATCTATAATGTCAAAGTATTATGAACAGACTAAAGGACAGTATTCTAAAGATATAGATCATTTAGCTACATTTAATAAAAATGGTTTATGGATAAAAGAAAACTTATCTGAAGGTCAACGAATAATATCAGCTTCAAACGATGGTATTAACAAATTAAAAAATTTAATTATATTTAATTTTGATGAGAATTATATTTTAAAAGAAAAAATTTTTTCAAAATCGGCTAACATAGAAAGTAATAATTGGATTTTAACAGAAGTATCAATTTTAGAAATAGATAACGGTATTCGGCAGCAAAAGAAATTAGACAAAATTACAATAAATTCAATCTATAATTATGAAAAAATAACTAGTTTGTTTAAGAATTTTGACACTTTATCTTTTCTAGATTTAGCTATTAATTATGAAAAATTTATTAAAGAAGGATATAATAAGATTTTCTTAAATTATAGTTTACATTCTATGCTTTCTATGCCTTTTTTTTTATTTATGATGACTGCCCTAGCTTCAATACTAGTTTTAAACAGACTAAAAAAAACTAATAATGTTAAGTTAATAATAATTGGCATAGTAGCTTGCGTTATTATTTTTTATTTAAAAGATTTATCATTAGCACTAGGTAAGACGAATAGAATTTCATTAGTGTTAGCTACTTGGATGCCAATACTGATAATTGGGATATTCAGTACAATAGGAATACTGCAAATAAATGAAAAATAAATTTATTATATTTTTACTTATTGTGCAAATTCAAAGCACTTTATCATTTGCTGAAAATTTGAATATAACCGCAAAAAAAATTCTAATTGATAAAAAAACTAAAATATCTATTTTTGAAAATGAAGTTATCATAAAAGATGAAAAAAATAATATTATAAAAAGTGATTATGCTGAATATAATAAAATACTAAATTTAATTACTTTAAAAAAAAATGTTTTAGCAAAGGACAGCAAAGGTAATATTTTTAAAAGTAATAAAGCTAAATATAATGAAAAATTAAAAGTTTTTGAAAGTTTAGGAAAAACAGAGATTTTAACTAAAGAAGGTAGCGCTGTTGAGACGCAAAATATAATTTTAAATAATAGTCAAGACATTGTCTATTCGAATAATAAGACAGTTATTACTGACTTTCAGCAAAATAAAATCTTTCTAGAAAATTTTGAATACAATACAAATAAAAACATTTTTAAATCTATTGGTAATATACTTATTAAAGATAATTTAAATAATTCCTATGAATTTACCCAAATTTATTTTAATGAAAAAAATAAAGAAATTGTAGGTAGTGATGCAAAAATTTACATAAACCAGGATGATTTTAAAATAAGTAAAGATAATAAGCCGAGAATTTTTTCAAATGCGATTACTATTGGTAAAGAAAAATCCAAATTTATAAAAAGTTCTTTTACTATGTGTAATTATAGAGATGGAGATAAATGTCCACCATGGCAATTAACCGCTGCTGAAATGATCCATGATAAAAAAAAGAAAACTATTTATTATGATAATGCGGTTATTAAAATTTATGATGTGCCAATTTTTTATTTACCTAAACTCGCCCATCCTGATCCAACGGTAAAAAGAAGATCAGGATTTTTAAACCCTTCTTTTTCAGATACGAAGAACTTAGGTCCTAGTGTCAATTTACCATATTTTTGGGATATAAACAGCGATAGAGATTTAACTATAAATAATAGATTATTCGCGTCCGAACACCCATTGTTTTTAGGTGAATATCGTCAAGTATTTAAAAATTCTAATTTAATTTTTGATTTTGGTTATACAGAAGGATATAAAAAAACGTCTTCTTTAAAAAAAGCTGGAGATAAATCACATTTTTTTTCTAGGTTTACAAAACGTTTTTTTACCGAAAGTGAAACAGAAAATAATCTAGAGGTAAATATACAACATGTTTCAAATAAAAAATATTTAAAACTATATAAAATTGACACTGATTTAACAGATTATGAAACTGAAACATTAGAGAACATTGTAGATTTTAATCATTATAACGATGAAGAAAATTTATCCTTGTCATTAAAAGCGAGTAACTACAGAACACTAAAAGATAAATATAATGATAAATATGAATATATCTTTCCGGACATGAACATAGAAAAAAATTTATTTAATGATAAATATGGATACGGTTCAATTCAATCCAACTTTAAAGTTCATAATTATGACACCAATAAAACAAAAAAATTATTCGTAAATAATTTCGAATGGGAATTTGAAAAACCCACAAGGTTTTATGATGGAAAATTTTTGTCAAATTTTAAAAATGTTAATTACGATATAAAAAATGTTAACAACTTTAAATCTAATACTACTAATGAATTTTTCGGTGCAGTTGGATATCTGGCAAGTTTAGATCTTTTTAAAAAAAACAAAAATACAACTCAGCTTTTAAAGCCTAAAATGTTATTAAAATATGCTCCAAATCACATGAGGCAAGAAAATTCAGATTTTAATTTAAGCGAAACAAATATTTTTTCTTTAAATAGACTGAGCTCTAACGAAAATTTTGAAAGTGGAACCAATTTAACTTTAGGTTTAGATTATGAAATAGAAAATCCAAGCGAAAAGTTTAATTTTTCCATTGGTCAAATTATTAATGAAAAAAAGAATAATAAAAAAATGCCAGACTCATCCAGTTTAGACAAAAGATTTTCTGATCTTGTAGGTTCAGTTGGATATAAAAAAAATGAAAATTTTAATTTTAACTATAACTATTCACTCGATCAAAATTTAAAAGAAACAAATTTTAACGAAGTTGTAGCAAGTTATGATACAAATAATATTAAATTTAATTTTAATTACCTTGAAGATGATCGTACATCAATAGAAAAAGAATATTTAAAATCTGAAATAGAGATAAGAAGTGGAAACAATTCATTATTTTCGTTAAGTAATAAAAGAAATTTGATTAAAAATTCTTCTGAATATTATGATCTTAGTTACGAATATATTAATGACTGTCTAAGAGCCGGACTTGTCTATAGAAGAGAATTTTATAACGACTCTGAAATTGAGGCTGAAAATTCCTTAATGTTTACAATTACATTAAATTCATTTGGAGCGATCAACTCACCTACTTTTAGCCAATAATGAATTTTACAAAAATTATTTTATTAAGTGTATTAATACTAATATTAAATTTAAATAAATTTGCAAATGCGGAAATCAAATCGAAAATTATTGCAAAAATCGGAGGTGAAATAATTACAAATTTTGATGTTGAGAATAAAATTAGAACGAATCTTTTTTTAGCAGGCGAAGAAATTAATCAATTTAATGTAGATAAAATTAAATCTTTTGCACTTAAATCTTTAGTAAATTTAAAACTTAAAAAAAATGAAATTAAAAAATATGAATTAAAAACTAATAGTCAAGCTATTGATCAGCACTTAACTCAAATTACTAATAATTTAAAAATTAATAAAGCTGAATTAATTAATCGATTTCAAATTTATGATATAAATTATGATCAATTTTTAGAGGATATTAATACTGAATTTTTATGGCAAAGTTTAATTGCTAAGATTTATATTGATAGAATACAAATAAACGAAGAACAAATAAATATTGAATTAATGAATATTTTAAAAAATAAAAAAAATAAAATTGAAGTTAATTTATCAGAAATTGAAATTACTTATGAAAATTCAGAGGATCAAATTAAGGTATTAAATGAAATTAACGATAGTATTAAAAATATTGGTTTTGAAAAAACTGCAATTAAATTTAGTGCATCTACGACAGCATTAAACGGAGGTAAGTTAGGTTGGATTAATTTAGAGCAATTATCTCCAGAAATTTCAAAAATTATTAAAAATTTGCAAGTAGGCGAGGTATCACCTCCAATTAAAAAAGCAAATGTAATTACTTTTTTACAATTAATAAAAAAAAGAAATTCACCTATTCAAAATGTTCTTAATAAAGATAAATTAAAAATTGCCTTGGAAAATAATAAAAAAAATGAACTACTTAACTTGTATTCTAATAGCCACCTTTCAAAAATCAAAAATACCACATTAATTGAATTTCAATGAAAAATAAAATTATAATAGTTACGGGAGACCCAAATAGCATTAATTCTGAATTAATATTTAAGACCTGGAATAAGCTAAATAAATCTTTAAGAAAAAAAATATGTTTAATTGGAAATTATACCTTAATAGAAGAACAATTTAAAAAAATTAAATGTCCTATAAAATTAAAAAAAATTAATGATATAAATGAAAATATTAATCACAAAAATCTTAAAATAATTAATATTGATTTAAGTTACAAAAATCCTTTTAATGTCTCACAAAAATTAGCATCTAAATATGTCCTTAAATCATTACATTTAGCACATAAGTTATCACTAAATGAAAATATAACAGGGTTTATTAACTGCCCAATAAATAAAAATTTATTGCCAAATAAAAATGGAGTTACAGAGTTTCTGGCATCAAAATGTAAAATTACTAATAATTCTGAGGTAATGTTAATTAATAATAAAAATATATCTGTCAGCCCAGTTACTACTCATATTGATGTAGATAAAATATCAAAAAAAATCAAACCTTTGTTAATTAAAAATAAAATTAACACAATTAATAATTGGTTTATTAAATTTTTTAAAAAAAAACCTAAAATTGCTGTTCTTGGACTTAATCCTCATAATTCAGAATTCAGAAAAAACTCCAAAGAAATTAAAGTCATTAAGCCAACTATTGAATTTTTAAAAAAAAATGGAATAAATTTAAAAGGCCCATTGGTAGCTGACACAATTTTCATAGAGGACTATAAAAATTATGATGTAATTGTTGGCATGTACCATGACCAAGTGCTTGCACCATTTAAATCATTATTCAAATTTAATGCAATAAATATAACTCTTGGACTTAAATATTTAAGACTTTCCCCCGATCACGGAGTAGCAACCAACATAATTCAAAAAAATAAGGCCAATGCCGACAGTTTATTAAGATGTATCCATTTCATTAATAAATTTAAAAAATGATATTTGCAAAAAAATCTTTAGGTCAAAATTATTTAATAGATAAAAATATTATAAAAAAAATAATTGATACAACACAAATCAAGAATAGAAATGTCATTGAAATTGGACCTGGTAAAGGCGCTTTAACTGAGGAAATTTTAAAAAGAAAACCTAAATCTTTGTCTTTAATCGAAAAAGATTTTAATTTATTTAAAATATTAAAGATTAAATTTATTAATAATAAATCTGTTAAAATTTATAATGATGACATTTTAAAATTTAATCTAGAAAAAATTGATATTAAGAACTCCGTCATTTTTGGTAATTTACCTTATAACATTTCATCTCAAATTCTTGTCAAAGTGATAAAATTTAACAAATGGCCTCCAAAATTCAGTGATCTTATATTTATGTTTCAAAAAGAGTTGGGTGAAAAAATTATAGGTATTTTTCAATCTTCTAGTTATGGAAGATTATCTATTTTAACAAACTATAGATTAAATATTTTAAAAAAGTTTTTTGTTTCACCAAATTGTTTTTTTCCAAAACCTAAAATAACTTCTATGGTAATTCATTTCCAACCAAAAAAAAACACATCTATTAATATTAAAAAAATCAAAAATTTAGAAAAGATTACTAATATTTTTTTTTCTAATAAAAGAAAAATGATTAACAAAAATTTACAAAAAATTTTAAGTAAGGAAAAAATTCAAAGTATCAAAAATCTTAAAATTAATCTTAGACCTTCAGACATCAAACCAGACTTATATTATAAAATTACAGAGCTTTATGAAACAAAGTAGTTTTTTTTTCTAAGATTATATTTTCAATTTGTCTAAAACAGGCATCTAAATTCTTATTTATAACTATATAATCGTAATCCTTCCAGTGCTTAATATCTTCGTCGAAAGCATTAAATCTTTTTTCTATTTCTAAATCAGTATTTTGATTTCTTTTAATAAGTCTTTTTTTTAATTCCTCTTTATTATCTGCGATAAGAAATATTTTGATAAAACTTAAGTTTTTAAATTTTGATAATTGTTTAGTCCCCTGCCAATCAATATCAAATAAAATATCATTATTAATAATTGTATTGTCGACGTTTTTTTTTAATGTGCCATAATAGTTTTCAAAAATTTTAGCATATTCATAAAATTGATCCTTTTTTATTAAATCTTCAAATTTTTTATGGCTTACAAAATTATAGTCAAGTCCGTCTACCTCATTAGATCTAGGTGTTCTGGTTGTATGAGATATTGAAACTTTAAAAGATTGATATTTTTGTTGAATCTTTTTTGTTATAGTGGTCTTACCTACCCCAGATGGAGAGGACAATATGACCATGATATTTTCTCCATCTTTAGTCATTAATAAAATTTATAGTTTTTTTAACTAGATTTACTTTCGATAAATTTAATAGCATCGCCAACTGTTAAAATTTTTTCAGCTTCGCTATCAGAAATTTCTGATCCAAATTCCTCCTCAAAAGCCATTACTAATTCAACAGTATCTAAGCTATCGGCCCCTAAATCATCTATAAAACTTGCTTCATCAGTGACTTTTTCTTCATCTATTCCCAAATGATCTGCAACTATTTTTTTTATTTTACTTTTTACATCTTCTGACATGAAATCCTTTCTTATTTATATTTATTTCTTAATAAATTATTCGTTACAATTGTCAAGCCATATACATTCCACCATTAACATGAATAGTTTCACCATTAATGTATTTTGCCATATCAGAAGCAAGAAAAGCTACACAATTTGAAATATCTTCTCCTGTTCCTAAATCACCGGATGGAATTTTGCTAATCAAAGTTTTTTTGAATTCTTCATTAATCTTATCTGTCATTTCTGTTTTTATAAAACCTGGTGAAACACAATTAATATTGATAT
>MDTC01116605.1_pt1 | contig 14375 bp, 14 predicted proteins | sample 811181 | NCBI WGS metagenome assembly MDTC01 (sample SAMN05326644, study PRJNA326480) | marine metagenome | isolation source: seawater | place: Pacific Ocean: North | collected 2011 | reverse complement strand
GTAATCAAAAGGTTTCGTTCCTCTATTTTTAATATATTCAAATGTTTTTTTTATTCCTTCCTCTAAAGAAGTTGATGTTTTATAATCTAGCAATTTTCTTGCTTTATCTGCTGAACAGGTAGCATGTTTAACTTCTTTGGGTCTACCAGGTTTATAAATAGGGGGAAGGTTAACTCCAGTTATATTTGAACATATCTCTGCTATTTTATTAATTGTTACGAATTCTTCATCTGGACCGATGTTTATGATTTGTTTGTTCAAATTTTTTTGATCAAGCATCGGTATAAGACAACTTAAGCAGTCATTAATATAAGAAAAACATCTTTTCTGTTCTCCGTCCCCATAAATAATCGGAGCTTTGCCTTGAAGCATTCTATTAATCATTATTGAAACTACGTTTCTAAAAGGATCATCATATTTTTGTCTTGGACCAATAATGTTGTGTGGAACTGCTATAACCCACTCAATATTATTTAATTCACAAAGGTTAATCATTACATCTTCTGCGGCTACTTTTGAAATTGCATATGGATCTACCGGCGTTGGTTTTGAAGATTCTAAAAATGGCGTTGATTGATCACCATATCTAGCCATTGAAGAGCAAAATATAATTCTTTTAACTTTATTATTAACAGCTGCTGAGAAAATTGACACAGATGCTAAATAATTATTTTTTGTTATCTCATAAGGGGAAAAAACTGAAAGCCCCTCGTGAGCTGTTGCTGCACAGTGATATACAATATTAACTTCTTTCATTACAGTTTTGACTTTTTCAAAATTACAACAATCCATATTATGAAAATTAATATTTTTTGGAATATTGTCTTTATATCCACCGATCATATTATCTATTCCAATTACGTCATGACCTAGATTTGCTAATTGTTCTGCTAAATGAGAACCTAAAAAACCTGCTACACCTGTGACTAATATCTTATATTTATTTTTCATTATTATGTTGTATTATTTTTATTACAAAGAATGTCAATTATTTATTATTAAAAGGTCTATACCACGATGGTTTTCCTATGATCGAGTTGATTAATCCAGATATTCTTTGTTTGTAAATTAATTTTTTTGAGCTCTTTAAAATCAATAAATAAAAAGTATATTTTAACACTGCAGAAATTAATTTATCTAACACATAAAACAGTGCATAAAAAAAACCTTTGTGTTTTTTCGTGTAATAAAAACTTGACCACATCCAGTGCCAGTTTCTAGATAATTCCATTTCAAAATTGTATTTTTCGTCATGAGAACTTCCACCTTGATGATTAATAAGGATGTTAGGGTCAACAAATATTTTCTTATCTTTTTGTCGTAATCTTCTACAAAGGTCTATTTCTTCAAGATAAATAAAAAAATTATCATCAAAAAAACCAATATCTTTAAACTCATCTAAATTTAAGAACATTGCAAAACCTTTAACCGAGTTAACTTCTCTAAATTCTTTAAAATTATTTTGCATATTTTTTTCATCTTGGGTAGCAGGACCAATAATTGCAAAATTTTTAATATTGTTAACTCTATTAAAGAAATTAGTTAATGTATTTTTTTCTAGTTCAGCGTCTGGATTTAAAATCAGTGCAAATTTAGTTTTTACTTTTGATAGACCCAAATTATTACCCTTTGCATAACCTAAATTTTGTCCTGCAATAAAACACTCAACGTTTGTAAAGTTTTCTTCTATTTTTTTTTTAAAAGATGTATTTTGAGAATTTTCAATAACAATAATTTTACATTGATTATTTACTGATTTTAAACACTTAAGAATTTTTTCTTCACTTTTATAGGACGTTATTACGATAGTTATTTGATTAAATGTCATTATTACAACAATATTTGATTTTATATCTTATTTCTTTTAAAAACATAATTCATTTCTTTTGTAAAATATGAAAAAATTTAAAAAAGTTATTGTTACTGGAGGTTATGGGTTTATTGGTAGCAACCTTGTTAAATATTTGATTAAAAAAAACTATTTTGTAATCAATATTGATAAATTATCATATTCAGCAAATTTATATAATCTGAAAGATGTAAAAAAAGAAAATTATATTTTTTACAAAGCTGATATAAATAATAAAACTTTAATCACAAAAATATTAAATAAACATAATCCTTCTATAATTTTCAATTTAGCAGCTGAAACGCATGTAGACAGGTCTATAGATGGACCTGAGCCATTTATTAAAAATAATATTAATGGAGTGTTTAATTTATTAGAGTCTATACGAGCTTATAAAGGTAAAAAAAATAAAAAAATAAAATTAATTCATATTTCTACTGATGAGGTTTATGGTGACCTAAATAAAACAAATAAAAGAGCAAACGAAAACTTTCCTTACAAGCCTAGTTCTCCATATGCTGCCTCTAAGGCAAGTGCTGATCATTTAATCAAATCCTACATTAGAACCTATGGTTTTCCAGCAATTATTTCTAATTGTTCTAATAATTATGGACCAAATCAATTTCCTGAAAAACTTATACCTAAAATTATATTCAATATACTTAACAACAAACCTATTCCAATTTATGCAAAAGGTTTAAATTCCAGAGAGTGGATATATGTTGAAGACCACTGTAAAGCTCTGGAACTATTGGCAACCAAAGGAAAAATAGGAGAAAACTATAATATTGGCACTGATAACAATCTAACAAATATAGAATTAACCAAACTTATTATTCAAAAAGTTAAAAAAAAGTTAAAATATATAGGAAAAAAAGTTAAAATTATTTACGTAAAAGATAGACCTGGTCATGATTTTCGATATGCAATTAATTCTAAAAAAATTCAAAAACAGTTAAAATGGAAGCCGTCTACTAGTTTAAATAATGGAATTTCTAAAACAATTTTTTGGTATATAAATAATATGAAATATTTTAAATCTATATCTTATAAAAAACATTTTATTAGGCTGGGGACCAAAATATGATTAAAAAAGGCATAATCTTAGCCGGTGGAACAGGATCTAGGATGAGTCCAGTTACTAAAGCGGTGAACAAACAACTTCTACCCTTGTATGACAAACCACTTTTTTATTACCCTCTTTCTGTTCTTATGTTGGCAAACATTAAAGATATATTGATTATTGTAAATAAAGGACAGGTTGAACAGTTTAAGAAAGTTTTGCCAAATGGTAAAAATCTTGGGGTAAAGATTACATATGCAGAGCAAGCTAAACCAAGAGGCTTGCCTGACGCTTTTATAGTAGGTGAAAAGTTTATAAATAATAATTCTGTGGCTTTAATTCTGGGTGATAATTTTTTTTTCGGCCAAAGTCTAACAAAAAAACTTAAAGATTGTACAAAGCTCACAAAAGGAGCAAAAGTATTTATCCATCCTGTAAAAAATCCATCTTTATATGGTGTCGCTACAACAGATAATAAAAATAAAATTACTAACATTGTTGAAAAACCTAAAAAAACTAAATCTAATCAAGCTGTAACTGGTCTTTATTTCTTTGATAATAAAGTGGTAAATTTAAGTAAATTATTAAAGCCATCCAAAAGAAAAGAAATTGAAATTGTTGATTTGTTGAATAAATATAAAGCTAAAAAACAATTAAGTGCAGAAATAATTGGTAGAGGTGGAACATGGTTAGATACGGGTTCGATAAAAGATTTTAATGATACTTCTAATTTTGTTGCTACAATTGAAAATAGACAGGGATTTAAAATTGGATGTATTGAAGAAATTGCACTAAATAACAAATGGATAGGTAGAAAAGAGATTAAAGATGCAATAAAATTTTATGGAAATTGTGAATATTCTAGGTATCTAAGTTCAATAATAAATAGATAAAATTAATGAAAAAAATTTTGGTTACTGGTGGAGATGGTAGATTTGCTAGTGTTCTAAAAAATAGTAAATCTAAATTTAAATTTATATATTTAAACAAAAAGCAATTGAATATATGTAATTTAAATTCAATTTTTAGAGCTTTTAAAAAATACAAACCATCAATGCTTCTTCATTTAGCTGGTCTATCAAGACCTATGGATATTCATGAAAAAGATATAACGAAAAGCATAAATTTAAATATAATTGGAACAGCTAATCTAGTTAATGCCTGTTCAAAGTTTAATATAAAAATTATATACTTCTCAACAAGCTATATTTACCCAGGTAAGAAAGGTGGTTACAAAGAAACTGATCCTTTACTGCCATGGAATAATTACGGTTGGTCTAAACTTGGCGGAGAGTCCTCAGTTCAAATGTATAAAAACTCACTAATACTAAGATGTTGTATGACAGAACAGCCTTTTATTCATAAAAAAGCTTATGCAAACGTGAAAAGTAATTTTATTTTTCATAAAGACTTAGTGAAGATTTTTTTAAAAACCATAAATAAGTATGGAATTTTTAATATGGGTGGAAAATCAAAAACTATATATAGTTTTGCAAAAAAATATAATCCGGATATAAAAAAAACATTCTCGGATGGAAAGTTTCCATTAAGACAAGACATGAGTTTAAATAAAATATATAAAGCATTAAAGTGAAAATAATTAATACAAAATTTAAAGACCTAAAAATAATCAAGCAAGATAAATTTAAAGACAAACGTGGCTATTTAAGAATTACGTATAATAAGAAACTAATGAAAGAAGGATTTGTTTTTGACTACCACACAAATTCTAAAAAAAACTCTCTAAGAGGATTTCACTTTCAATATAAACATCAACAATCAAAATATATTAGCGTTATTAAAGGAAAAATTTTAGATTGTGTTGTGGATTTGAGAAAAAATTCTAAGACATTCGGTAAATCTTTCAAAATAATTTTGTCTGATAAAAACAACTTAGGCTTATTTGTACCTAAGGGATTTGCACACGCATACTACAGTTATAACAATGAGAATATTATTTATTACAAATTAAACAATTATTATCAACCTAAGTACGAAGATGGTGTCAACGTTCTTGACAAGCAGCTTAAGATAAAGTGGCCAAGAAAATTTTATTTAATTTCAGAAAAAGATCAAAAATTAGGATCTTTAAATGATTTCAAGAAAAAATATAAATATCTATAAAAAATTACTTAAGTCTTTAAACTCCATAGGTAAAACCTTATATCTAGTATATTTTTTAAACCAATAAGATAAATATCTTTCTGCTAAAAAGCCGTAGATTCTTTTTAAGCCGTACCCTGTCAAATCAGTAAACCCAAATATTTTTTCACAATTACTTAGCCATGGAAATAAAGATTCATAATAAGAAAAAAGTATTTTTTTATTCTTACATATAAACATATTGTGTGGATTGTATGATACCTCATCGTTAACAAAGTTCTTAAAATCTTGTTTCTCTTTTTGATCTAATACTTCGATAGCTTTATCTAAATTTCCTTGACCATGCATCATATCAAAATGAAATTTAATTGTTCTTTTGTCTTTATTAAAAAATAGACTAGGCTCAACAATCATTGTCTTTAAGTTATGTTTTATAAATTTAGAAAATCTAAATTGATTTACATAATTTTCTTCAAGAAGAAAAGAATCAAATTTTTCAAGTTCTTTTGGTATTTCTTTTAGAATAACATCATTAAGACTTTCGTAGCTATTTACTGGTTTGTTGCCATTTCTTTTTTTCCAAAATTTTCTGTATTGGCAGAATCCAACCCATCCTTCAAAATTAATTTGATTATTTTTCCAAAGCCAGTAATGAAAAGTATACTCGCCATAAAAAGGATTCTTAAAGGCAATATTTTCTTGAGTATTATCCCTAAGCCATCCATTCTCAAAATTCATATCTCCTAACCCCACAGGAATATATCCTATGTCCTCTATAAGTTTTTTATGAAGAGGGTTTAAACTAATGCAATATATTTTTAAGTTTTTCACAATTTTTTTAATTTTGGTAGCGGGAAGTGGGATCGAACCACTGACCTCAGGCTTATGAGTCCTGCGCTCTAACCAACTGAGCTACCCCGCCAAAATAACAAATTATACAAAATTATACTTTATACAATATATAACAAATTAATCTAATAGAGAAAAAATTTCATTTTCGTTAACTGTATTCATCAAATCTTTGTGATTATTAAAGTAATCACTAAATTTAAGTTTGATAAAGTTATTATTTTCAATTTTTAAGATGTTTCTATTTTTTCTTTTAATAATTAATCCTATCCCCTGGTCTGCTAAAATTGTATAGGTGTCTATATAATCAAACGTTCTTGCTTCAACTATAGCTTTCCAAGTATCACCATTCCAATGTTCGTGAGATCTTGGTACCATTTGGTCTCTCAGCTTTAGAGGCAAACAATCATGCAAAAGTATAACACCGTCAGAATTAATAAATTTCAAAGAGTTAAAAATATCTTTTTTTACCTGCTTATATCTGTGCAAACCATCTATGAATACCAAATCAAAAAAGTCTTTGTTGTCCAAAAAAAAATTATCACTTGTTTTTCTTATTGTTCCGCCTGAGACAGGATCTACACCAACTTTATAATCTGCAGAAATATTATTAAATGTTTCGTCTTGAAAACATCCAATTTCTAAATATTTTTTATATTTTTTATGTTTAATTATTTTATTAATTACAGAGTATCTGGTTGAAGTTTGAGACCAATTAATATCTAATTTTTGATTAAAATTTTCTTTAAATACTTTATTAAATAAGTAATTTATTTTATATATTTTTCTTTGAATATAATTCATTTATTTAAAGTAAATTTAATAATTATGTATAGTTGGGTACATTCTTGATGTAAATGGTATCTTTAAAGGATTTATATATTGATTTAATCTATTTGATAAAAAGAAATTACCTAATCTTGTGTATGATAGATCATCTTTATTCTGATACTGACTAAACCAAAAAGAAGTAAATCGCTCAGCTAGAAAAGCTGGCAATCTAGTATTGTAGGAAAATAAAATTTTTTTTTCAACACAGTATTTCATACATTTTTCCAACCAAGGAAAAATTATATTGCAATATTTTATAAAAATAGATTTTTTTACAATGAACATATTTAATGGAAACAACTTGTTTCCTTTAAGATACTGTCTAAAGTTTAATTTTAATGGCTCCTCTAAAAATTGTAAAGATTTTTCTAAAATATCATTTTTATGTATGATTTGAAAATCTTCTAATAAATTTCTGTCTTTAAAAATTATTGGTTGAACCTGAAGTACATCAACTTTATCAAAAATTTTATTATCGGTCGTTAATAAATCTTTAAAAATACTATTTTTTGAATATTTATTTTTTTTTTCATTGCGGTAATTCATCCATAATTTTCTATAATGACAAAAACCTATAAAATCATCTTCATTTAAATCATTTATTTTATTTTTCCATATCCAATAGAATCCAGTTAATTCCCCGTAGTATTTATTTAAATGCATAATATTCACATCTTTTTTCTCATTAAGCCAAGTGTCAGGAAACTCTCCACCTCCAAGACCTAAAGGTTTTATGTAATCAGGTAGCTTATTGATAACTGAAAAATATTTAATTGATGTGCAGTAAATTTGTATTTTTTTCACAGTAATTAAAGTTAAAATTTATGTATCGAAGGATATTGACTAAAAGAAAAAGGTAGATTCATCGTATTAATAAATTTATTAAAATTATTAGACAAATGAAATTTCCCAAGTCTTGCATAAGAAAGAGTTGTCCTATTTTCAAACAAATTAAACCAAAAAGAAGTAAATCTTTCAGCTAAAAAAGCAGGAAGTCTCATATTATATCCATTACAAATTTTTTTTTCATTACAATAATCCATACATTTAGCAAGCCAAGGAAATATTATAGAACAGTACTCTTCAAAGAAATGAACTTTTGTTAGAAACATATTATGAGGATAAAGTATATTTCCATTTAAATGACTTAAGAAAGGTTTTTGCAATTCTTCGTTAAGAAAAAATACACTTTTTTTAAGTGCATCAGTTTTATGCACTTCTTCAAAATCAGATAATAAATTTTTATTTTTAAAAGTTATTGGCTGAACTTGTATAACATCATATTCGTTCAATTTATGATTATTATTGGACAAAAGATTTTTATAAAGTGACTCTGTTGTAAATTTTTGTTTTTGATCTATCAGTTTGTCGAGCCAAAGAACTCTATTGTGACAATTACCAATAATATCATTCTTATTAAGATTCTTTAGTTGATTTTTCCAGAGCCAATAAAAACCAGTGAGTTCTGCATAAAATTTATTTAAACTGTTAATGTTGATGCCTTTTTTTCATCTAGCCAATAATTTGGAAAATCTGTTGAGCCTAGTCCAAGCGGGAAAATAAAATTAGGCAGTTGATCCATAACTTTATAGTATTTTATTGTAGTGCAATATATTTGTAAATTAGCCATAGAATTTTGAGTTTATTTATTTTTTTTTAAACAGTAAATTAACCGATTGAATATTTTTATTTTTATATCTCAATCCTGAGTATTTAAAATCATTTATAGATTTAAAAATTAATTCAAATTTATTACCAAGTAATTTTTTTTCTATAAAATTCAAGTTGTATATCTTTTGTAATAAATTTTTTTGATTTTTTTGATTTTCAAGTGAAATATCTTTTTTACCAAAGGATAAAGGTGTATGTGTAATTAATATATATTTACTTTTACTTATTAAATTTAAATTAATTATTGCCTTAAGATCATCTATATATTGAATACAAGATCCAAAATAGACTAGGTCATATTTTTTATCTTTTAAATTAATTAAATTATTTATCAAATTATATTTAAATAAAAAAAAATTTCTTATTTTTTTTATGTAAGGGTTGTAAATTTTAAAATTATAGCTTTTTATATTTATTTTATTTGCTAAATTAGAATGTGCAATTAAGTTTCCACCGAAATCTAAAACATTAGTTTTTTTTCTGTTTTTTGAAATCAACAATGCAAGTGCATAAATGTCTCTTACTTGATTATAAACACCCTTTTCTACAAAGTTAAAATTAGAATAAGAATTGTATTTATCTATTGTAATTGCTTGTTTGTTTCTTTCTGTGTTGTATTTTGTCCAATCAAAGCTTGTAATCATATTTATTAACTTTATAAATTTAAATCATTCATGTTTAAAGATTTTCCACTTATAAAAGAAAGTAAAAACGCTGTCACTCAATTTTATCCGCACATTCCCAAGAATGCTGTAAAAGCTATTAAAAAAGTTTTTTCGGGAAGATGGATAGGTCAAGGCCCCCTTGTAGACAAACTAGAAGTTGTTTTTTCTAAAAGGTTTGGAAACAACATGCCATCTGTTGCGGTTGGATCAGGAACTGATGCTTTGCACTTAGCGTATATATTGGCAGGTATAAATAAAGGAGATGAAATTATTTGTCCAGTGTTCACTTGCACTGCAACTAATATTCCTCTTTTATATATTGGAGCAAAAATAAAGTTTGCAGATATAAATCCAAATACATTTAACATTGACATCTTAAGTGTAAAAAAATTAATTACTAAAAAAACTAAAGCTATTGTTTTTGTAAACTATGGTGGATTACCTTGTGATCTTACAGAATTATCAAATATTGCAAAAAAAAATAAACTACTTTTAATCCAGGATGCAGCACAAAGTCTGGGATCAACTTATAAAAAAAAACCTATTACCTATTATGCCGACTTTACAATATTTAGCTTTCAGGCAATAAAACAAATAAGTTCAGGGGATGGTGGGATGTTGGTGGTTAAAAATAGATCTTTAGTAAAAAAAGCAAAAAGAATTAGATGGTTTGGAATTGATAGACTGGCCAAACAAGGTGGTACCTGGGAAAACGATATTAAGGAAATTGGCTATAAATATCAAATGACAGATATAGGTGCTGCTTTACTTCTCGAGTCTATAAAAGAATTTAAAAAAATAAATGGATACAGAAAAATAATTTTTAACACATACAAAAAAATCCTAAGCAAAAATAGAAATATAACTATTATAGACTCTAAAAAAGATACGGGCCATGCTCACTGGCTATTTACTATTTTGACAGACAAAAAAGATTATCTTCAAAAAAAATTAAGAAAGATAAAAATAGAAACAAATCAAGTTCATTTTCGAAACGATAGATACTCTATTTTCAAAAAGTTCATTAAAAATAAAGTATTTAAAAATATGGACAAAGTAGAAGAGAAATATTTAGTTTTGCCGGTTCATACTAAAATGAAAGTAAGCGATGCAGTGTTTGTCGCCCAACAAATTAATAAAATAATTCCAAATTAACTAATGAAAACTTTATTCGATAACATAAAATACAAAATCGGATCCAGAGTTTTTTTTAATTAAGTCAATATCCCAACTTTTGGGTACAACTAAAGCATTTATTTTATATTTAGATTTTAAATTTAACCAATCATTGTTAGATTTTTTCTCGAAACTTTCTCTGATTTCTTCGTCTATTAAACCTCCACGATTTTTATATTTAGGTTTGTTAAATGGAACATTATAAACACTTTCAACAATTTCTTTTATTAATCCAGCTGTTTTAGGCACATAAGGAATTACATTAAAGTCTTGAGGGCAAATAAGAACAGGTTTCAAGGCATAGATTAGAGTTTGAGAACAGGATGATCGGCTTGTTAAAAAATATCCATTTACATTTGAGTCTTTTATTTTGCTCCAAAAAAAAGAGTCATTTTTATTTTTTTTCAAATCAGGATTTTCAATAAAATGATTAAATCTTTTTTTAAAATTATCTAAATTTTGAAAAGAATGAAGCATTAAAACTGTAATAAAAATTAGTAGAACATTTATTTTTTTAAAGTTTAACTTAACAAATAAATTTTTGAAAATAATATAAGCCAATGAAAAAATCACTGCATAGCCCAAAACTGAATGGGTGAGAAAAAACCTATTCGGCATAATTCGAATTAATATAGACGGATAATAATTAGAAAAAAAATGATAAGATACATATATACACAAAGAAAAAAATATTGAAAATGCTAAAGTTTGCAGTGAGAGTTTAAGACTCAAATTCTCTTTAAGATAATTTAATTTTAAAAAAAAGATAATTAATAAAAAAAGAAATACAGATTTAAAAATGTATGCGTAGTTCATCAATCCAAGTTTTCCATATGCTGTTCGATGATCGTCCCAATAAGTCATGTACTCTTTATAAGCAATAGGATCGAAAGCTGACGTATAAGGAACTTTATTTATATAAAAAAAAATAAAGCTAGCTAAAGTAATACATAGTCCCACAAATATACCTAAGAAGATTTCTTTTTTTAAAAGAAAAGCAATACTATTTTTGTAAAAAAGTAGTATGGAGGCAAACAAAACAAAATTAATCCAAGCGCCTAAAACAAGATGAACGCTAAGAAGAGTTGCTGAAAGAAAAAAGGTTAAAAAATACTTTCTGCATGCGTATAAACCAAAGATTAAGGTCAAAAAGGCTAAACCAAGTTGACCATTGATATGTTCTGTAAACATTTGCGTTGGATATTCTAAATGACCAAATTTTTTTTTTAGAGTCACAGTGAGTATGGCTATCAACAAAGATAAAATCACAGAAGACGTAATTGACTTGGATATTAAAAAAATTCCAAATGTAAAAAAAAGTGTTGAAATAAACAGCGTAATTCTCGAAATTTCAATTATTGAAAAATCAAGCTTTAAAAGCAAACCGACAAATTGAAATATTAATGACCAGGAGTTATTTTTTTGGATTTTATTAAAAGCTGTGAGATCTTGGTAATAAACATAGTCATAAGTTATCATTGAAGTTTCCAACGCTCGAGGTTCTATAAAATAAGAAAATGAAACAAAATATGAAACAAAAAATAAGAGTATGTAGATTGGTAGATCTAATTTTAATTTGATTGGCATGTGAAATGCTTATACTTTCTCATATTAATAAAGTTAATTTGTCATTTTTAATTCAATTAAACTTTTAATGCAAAATTAAAGATAATAAATTAGTATACCTTTTAATGAAAAAGTTATTGTTTTTAATAATTATATTTTTTTATCTTAGCCCTATTTATGCGGTTGAGTTAAAAGGTGATTTTTTTCAAGGGAATTTAATAGTTGGTAAAACAGAGCCTGGGTCAAAAATATTTATTGATAATAAAGAAATCAAGGTTTCTAACCAAGGTTTTTTTGCTTTTGGTTTAAACAAAAATAGAAAAAACGATGTTCTTATTAGAGAATTTAAAAATGGCACTACAAAAAATATTGTAAAAAAAGTTTACAAAAAAAAATATAAAATACAAAGGATAGATGGCCTGCCCTCGAAACAAGTAACACCTCCTAAAGAAGTTTATGAAAGAATTAAAAACGATAACAAATTAATTGTTAAAGCAAGAGCAACAGACAGCGACTTGACTTACTTTAATAATAAATTTGTAGTTCCAATTGAAAATTCAATTATTACTGGTGTATACGGTAGCCAAAGAATTTTAAATGGGATACCTAAATCACCTCACTATGGTTTGGATTTTGCCGCTAAAGAAGGAACAAAAATAAAAGCTATGTTAGATGGTGTGGTAACGCTCTCAGAAAATGATTTATATTACACTGGTGGAACTGTTATTTTTGACCATGGTCATGGTGTGAGTACTCTCTACATGCACATGAAAGATATATTTGTAAAAAAAGGACAAAAATTAAAACAAGGTCAAGCTATAGGGACCGTTGGTAAAACAGGTAGATCTACGGGGCCTCATCTTGATATAAGGCTCAACTGGTTTGGTGTTAAACTTGATCCAGCTAGTGTTTTAAATCTAAATTAGTTAAGCGGCAGCTGATAAATTATGTTTTGAAGCAATTCCACTTAGAAAATTCCAAAGATGTTTTGCAGTAGATACCGCCGCTATTTCAGCTTTGTCCTGCTCATCTTTAGAAAGTCCATCTAACAATTTTTCACATTCTATTCTGTGATAAACGTCAGCTTCCTTATGAGCTACAAAAAATTCAAGCCCTTCCTTAGAGTTAACACCGTAATATTTTTTTAGTCCTTGAATTTTTGTCTCTGCTATTTCAGGAATTTGTCTTTCATACGTGTACAGTGCAGCAAGTCCTTCAGCATATGTTGATCTACCATTTCTAAAAAAGTTGTCAATCATGTCTTGAGTGAACTGATATGGTTTAACTTTTTCTATTTCTTCAGCGTCAGAGTCCATGGCTAATGCAAAATTTTTCCAAAGCTTTGGGTGGTCTGCATCTCGGTTTTCTTCATCGTTTAGGTTCTCTAAAAGAATTTTTCTTTTTTCAATATCTTCACACAAAGAATGAGTTGCAGAGATATATCTAGGGAATGCTTTTACGTGTTGATAATATTGTTCTGCATAATCTTTAATAATTTCTCTTGTTAATTTTCCTTCATTCCAAGATTTATAGAATGGATGATTTAATAAATGATACTGGTCTAGTTTTTTGTTTAATTCTTTTGAAAACATTTAATCTCCTTGGTTAATTAAACTTTTTCAAATCATAAACAAAAATACAAATAAAAAATTTACAACTAGAAGACGAATTTGTTAATATCATTGAAAAAACATTATTTTACTGACAAATATACGAACTCAAATGCAAAAAAAATTCTTTGAAAATAAAAATGCTATAATTGTTTTAATTGCGGGGTGTTTAGTGGTGCTCGTTTCTATGGGCATTAGACAAACTTGGGGTTTGTTTTATCAATTTTTTGATACCGACTTAGGAATTAATAGAACTCAGTTTGGATTGGCTATTGGTGTCCAAATGCTTTTTTGGGGAATTAGTGCGCCCTTATTTGGAATGATTGCAGACAAATATGGATCGAACAGAGCTGCATTTACAGCTTTTCTCTTTTATATTGTTGGTTCTTACATTGTGATAAATCAGCCAGAATCTAATTCAATTTTTCTAGTTAGCATGGGTGTTATTATTGGAACCGCTCTAGGTGGTACAGCAGTGTCTGTTCCTGTAGCGGCTGTAGGAAAATTTTTTTCGGATAAAAACAGAACAATATCTGTAGGAATAGTGACTGGCTCTGCATCAATTGGTTTTTTTATTATGCCGTTATTTACAAAGTTTTCTAATGATGCTTATGGATGGCAGAATACTGTTCAATATTTCATATATTTTTTAATTTTTGCAAGTATTTGCTCTCTCTTCTTGTTCAAAAAAGAATACGTAGATACAACAAATAATTCTTTCACAAGAGATCAAACAGCTTGGAACGCTATAAAGGAAGCTTTTAATCATAAAGGTTATATGCTTTTAGTGGCAGGATTTTTTGTTTGCGGTTTTCAAATTACTTTAGTTGCAACTCATATTCCTGGGTACATTCAACAAAAGGGTTTACCCGAGTGGACAGCTGCTGCAATTTTAGCTCTGATTGGTTTCTTTAATATATTTGGAACTATTGGCATGGGTTTTCTTGCTTCAAAATATAGCAAGAAAATACTATTAAGTATTCTTTACTTCT
>MDTC01219045.1_pt1 | contig 14376 bp, 8 predicted proteins | sample 811181 | NCBI WGS metagenome assembly MDTC01 (sample SAMN05326644, study PRJNA326480) | marine metagenome | isolation source: seawater | place: Pacific Ocean: North | collected 2011 | reverse complement strand
CTCTAGCAGATTTTTCTCCAATCATATTTAAAATATGATAGCAAACAAAAAATAATACAGATATCAGTACTGGTAAACCAAACCCTCCTTTTCTAATAATTGAGCCTAATGGAGCTCCAATTAAGTAAAATATTATGCATGCAAAGGCAAGGCTAAATTTTCTGTGCCACTCTATTTTGTGTCTTGCAATTACTAATTTTTTATAATTTGTATTATTTTTATTTACTCTTGCTAAAGATTTGAGAGATCTAATTTTATTTGTCGATATATTATATTTTTGTTTTTCAAAATTTAAATTAGAAATACTTTTGAGCTTTATTTCTGGTTTATTTATTGTATCTTTTTTAGAAAAATATTCGTTTTTAATCTTTTTCTTAAAAGTTTGAATTTTCATTGAATTTATCTCACTTAGAGAGTCTATGGCATTTGATAATTGAAAATTATTAAGCATCGCATAGTGTCCTCTATATAATTCATCTGCATTAATTGATGTATTTATTGTTTGAAGATTTATTCTTACTAAATTTTTTTTAAAATTTGTTCGTCTAAATTCATTTTTCTCTTTTGGTCCTATTACTTCCATAAATGAATAACCGTCAAATAAAGATAGTTCTAAAATTTTCTCATCTTTAGTTAATTTCATTCTTCCCTTTTTAGCTGTTATTACATGATTGTTATCAAATGCATTTGTTTTGTTGTAAATTAAAATATTTTTTAAAACTTCTCCATTATTCTCTTTTTTTTCAATTCTGATATTAAATTTTTCAAAATCATTATAAAATACCCCCTCTTTAATATTTATTGTAGGTTTCTTTTTTTGAATTTCATAAATTTTCGTTGCATTCTCTAAATTTGCAATGGGCATAATATAATTTGAAAATAAGAAAGATCCGATTGCTAAAACAAATGAAAGCAATAGGCATGGCTTCATAATTCTAAAAAGAGAAATTCCACTAGATTTTAATGCTGCTAGTTCATATTGTTCTGCAAGTTTACCAAAAACTAAAACAGAAGATAATAGTATTGACATTGGAAGAGCTATGGGTATAAATCTTGCTGAGGCATAAAATAGTAAATCAGCTATATGATGAAGTTCTAGTCCTTTACCAACTAGATCATCAATATATTTCCATAAAAACTGCATCAATAACAAAAATACAGTTGATATAAAAGTTAATAAAAAAGGTTTAATAAAGGATTTTAATAAAAATAAATGTAGCTTCTTCATAAATTAGAATCTTTTTGAATTTTATCTAAAATCATTTTTACTTGAAGGTTTTGTAAAGATATTAAATTTAGTAGTTATAGAATTATATTTAATATTTTATATAAATCATTTTATTATTAATTACACAGCATATAAGTTTTAATAAATTTGCAATAAAAATTAAAGTTATGTCACTACTGAATTCATTTGAGAAGCAAGGTAATTTTTTATTTAAATATCGTGGTCAATTTCCTGTAATATTATTTTTAATTGCTCTTCCTTTTATGTATTATACTGATTATACAACCATGCAAAAAAACACAGCTAACATAACTTTGTGTTGTGCATATTTTATTAGTTTTCTTGGCTTTTTAATTAGATTCTACACAATTGGCACAACACCCAGAGGAACAAGTGGTAGGAATACTAAGTCTCAAGTTGCGGAAGAGTTAAATACTACGGGTATTTATTCTTTAATTAGACATCCACTATATTTAGGTAATTATTTGATTTGGTTAGGTATATCAATCACTACTTTTAATTTATATTTCGTAGTTATTTTGTCTTTATTATTCTGGATTTATTATGAAAGAATTATGTTTGCTGAAGAAAGATTTTTAGAGCGTAAATTTGGAGAAAAATATATATTATGGTCTAATTCTATTTCAGCTTTTTTTCCAACTACATTAAATTTTAAGAAATCAAGAGTCCCGTTTTCATTTGTCAGTATTTTAAGGAGAGAATACTCTAGCGTTTTGTCAGCTGTTATAGGATTTATTTTCATACAGTTTTTTAGAAATTATTTTTCTTTTAATTTATGTTACTTAGAAAGAGATAGTTTATATTTTTTAGGAACTATTATTTTTGTTGTAGTTATCTTAAGCACTCTTAAGAATTATACAAAAATACTTAATGAGAAGGGTAGAAGTTAAATTATTACAAAAATGGAAATTATAATAAATTAAAAAAATATATTTGCAAAATTATTAGGCGTGGTAGCTCAGTTGGTTAGAGCGCAGGATTCATAACCCTGAGGTCGGCAGTTCAAATCTGCCTCACGCTACAAAAAAGACCATTTTATGGTCTTTTTTAATTTATTATTATTTTTTTGATTCTTTTTTTAATAATAATATTCAATAATAATATAAATAAGATTGTTGCTAAAAGTGTTATTAAGGGTATATTATTTTCAATGTAATTTATTTCAAATAAGCTACTTAAATTTTTTTGATATATATTTCTAACTAAAGTACTTATTATTAAAGCTATGATTATTGAAACTAAAGTTATACCACTAATTATAATTTTATATAAAAATGATATTTTTTGTAGATTATATCCAATGTTATATAAATTGATTAGTGTTGTTTTATTTTTTTGAAAGATTAAATTAACACTTAGTAGAACAAAAGATATTGATAAAGTAATTATTACCGCAGCTATAACAAATATTAGTATAAATGCTATCTTAAAAATATTTATTAATTTATTAAACTCGATATCTTTTTTATTGATTTCATAATTATTATTTTTCAAATATTGTAATATATCTGAGCTAGATGTATTATTAAATTCAACAATTAGCTTATTCGGTCTTGATTGCTTATCATCTCCATAATTTTTATTTGCCCAAATTAAAAAATCGTTAGGAACTAAAATAGAATTAACTTTTTCAGTAAAACCAACAATCTGACATATAAATTTTTCTTTTCCAAATTTTGATTTTAAAATTACCTCTCCTTTCATCCATTTTACAGAATTATATGAAAGTAATGGAATACCACTTGATTTTTTTGATTCTGCATAGCTAAGATTAAGTATTTTAAGATAATCTTTAGGAATAATTATTGGAATAAACTTTTCTTTTTCATTCCATTTCCAAAGATTTTTGTTTTGTTCATTAACAATTTCTAAATATTTATCTGGTATACTCTCAAAAAATATATCGGTACGTAGCCCAAGTTCACTGATATATAAATAGATGTTAAATCCAGAGGCTGTATTAAAAAAACTTATATCATCAACAAATGATTGTTTTTTAAAATTATTAATTTCTTCATTATTAAAATAAATGCTACTTCTATCTATGCTATTTCCTTTTATTGAGTTAAATCCACCAATAACTGTTGAAGCATCGCTAATTTCTTTGCTTATAACGACTCCATTATTTCCAAAAACATCTGTTTCCTCCTTTAATATTGGCTGTAGATCACTATATATGTTGTATGTCGTAAGAATAATAATAACTCCAATACATAAAGTAATAGCATATCCAAAAAGCTGCAATGGTAAAAATGTTTTAAATTGTAGCTTCCAGATCATTCTAAAGTTTAAATATTTTATTGTAGCTGAAAAGATATTTGTTATTAAGAGTAGTTACTATTAAACCAGCAGCTTTATTCTCTAATTCGTTATTTAATATTTTGGTAATGATTGTAATATTATCTTCATCAAGATTACTAAATGGTTCATCAAGTAAAAGAAATTTGAAAGGTTGACAAAGAGATCTCACTATAGCTGTTCTTTGTCTTTGACCAATGGATAGTTTGTTGACTAAACTATCTTTTTTTTCACTTAAACCAATTTTATTTAATAAATCATTTATTTCTTTGTCTGTTTTGTGAACTGTTAAATTATTTTTAATCTTTATATTATCCCAAACACTTAAATTTCCAAAAAGTTTAAAATCTTGAAAAACATAAGAGATAAAATTTTTTCTTATATCAATTTTGTTTTCATATCTAATATTTTTGTATTGAATTGATCCTTCAAAGTTTTCATTGCTTTGATAAATGAAGTTTAGTATAGAAGATTTACCGCTACCTGAATTAGCTTTGAAAAGATAGTTTTTTCCGCTTTCTAAATTTATATTTTTCTTGAGGTAAACATCAGAGCCTGATACTTCAGACTCTGACATATATGAAGGTTTAATGTTATTTAAGTTAATAATCATTAACGTTGATAATTATAGTTTAGCTATATCGCTTTTGGTGTTATTATAACCTATTTCATCTAACATATCATAAAAAATATCTTCCATCATTTCATCACCAACTTTAATTGCAACATTATAAACGCCCATAATTATTGCATTTAAACTATTGTTACCACTATCATCAAATGTTATGACTGTTTCAACGGAAAGTTCTTTTGGATCAATTCCAGAAATCTCCTCTACTAAACCTCTAACGTTCTTATTTAGGTAAATAGCTGTTTTATAGCTAATGTTTCCATCTCCAAAGTTATAAAATAACTCAACACTGTTGTCAAAAATATCTTCAACTGATAGCTCAGTCTCGATATCACTTTCTTCAAGTATTTCATTAACCTGCTTTAAACCCATAGATAGTACTTTTTGAGGAACAATATCTTCTGCAAAATCAGTTGATAACCATAAGCAGATATCTGTTTTGTTTGCGTAAAAGTCTTTAAAATTTGAGTTTTTTGTAATTTTTTCATCTGAATCTAAAGTCATTAATCTTTCAATTTCACTAATTACTGGTTTAGCGGCATCCCTTTCATATTTTTCAACTTCTTTTTCGTAATTTTTTATAGCATTTTCGTATTCTTTTTCAAGTTCCTCTTGTAATGATTTTAAACGTCTTTTTTCTGCATAAAATTCACTTTCTGAATATTCTATAGAATATTCATATTCATCTGTATCGTAATTCCAGCCCTCATAATCTTTTTCGTAATAATAATAATCATCATAGTTGTCATATTGATTTACCACTGAATAAGGCATTTCATAATCATAATATTCTGGTTGGTACGGATAATCTACATAGTTAGAAGATTCATCATTAACTTTATTTATAATCAAAAGAACTTCTTTATCCCATGCAAATGCTGTTTTTTTATCAAGAATGATGTATTTATATTTCTCATCTTTATTTTCTTCTATTTTAAAATTACCTATTTCTTTTCCGTATTCATCTAAAATATCTTCAAACTTTTTTACATCATCCATACCAATAGATGCACATCCAAATTGCTTCTGCATGTCTATTGAAGAAAAAATATACATTTCAGATTTGACATCAATTCCACACTCATTTGGGTCGTTTATAATGTCAATAATTTTATCATCATCAATATTTCTTTTTAGCATTTTAATAGCATCTTGAACAAGGTCTAACTCTCTTATCTCGTCTATATCTGCTTTGTTGTAGATAGCTCCAAAATCAATAATAGCAACACCTATTGTGTTTTTAGGAATTACTTTCATTCCGTCTGAACTTGAACTTGAAAAATTAATAACTAAGGCTAGTGCAATTATTGAAAATACTGAGCTAAAAAGAATTATTTTTTTCTTTTTTGTCATTGTTTTAAAATTAAAGAATTGTTTTATTTTATCCATTTTTATATAGTTTTAGTTAGTATTAATTTTTTATTGTTTTGAATGTATCTAAATAAATTAGTGTTTCTGCTAACACAAGAGATAAGTTATTTAGACTGTTTTTTCCATTAACTGGAGTATTTAATTTGATTTCAAATGTGTTAATATCTGAAAATTCATATTCTATATTTTCACCTATTTTATTTGCAAATTTATTTATTTCTTCGTCTATATAAACAAAATTATTTTTAGCTTTTTTAAGTCTATTTAAGTTTTTTTTGAGCTTTTTACTATCACTTAATTTAGATGAAGTGTTTAGTTCACTTTCTATTTCTTTTATATTTTCATCAATACTAAATTGCATGTATTTTCCTACTGTTTTAAAAGTGTTAAGAATATCTAACTTTCCATAAAGATAGTTCTTTTTAATTTTGTAAGCTGTATTAGTGTTACTTATCATATTATCTTTATTAATTTGTTCATTTGAAACAAATTGAATAATTCGCTCAATATCGTTTGTAATAAAAAATATATTGTTACTGTTTAGATGAAAATAAAACGGAATCTCATCCATATATTGCGTGTAATATACATTTGAAAAATCTTTATTTACATTTGATGTATCTATATAGGAAAGTAATTTTTCTTTGTCTTTTATATCAAAAGCAAAACTAAATTGTGGCATTTTAATATTTTCTAATGTGTAAGCCTCTTCAATGTAGTAATCAAAGCCATCATCAGTAAAATAATATTTATCGTTTTTATAATCTCTTTTCTTTACATTTAATGTGTCAAGCCCATGTACTGTAAAGATCATACTTTCATTAAATGCTTTCAGCAAATCATTATTTGGGTTAAATGGTAATAGGCCTTTAATGTTAGGATTTATTTCCTCCAAATAATTAAAAAATTCATCAATAATTTTTAAATATTGTTTTTGATTTAAAGTTATTGTTGTTAAGAATATATTTTCATTTGGGAAATAGTCCAGTAGTTTTTCATTAAAATTATTGTTCATTATATTATAGTCATCAACTAATTTTTGCATACTACTATTTAAACTGGATGATATTTTAAAAGAAATATAATTTTTCTCAAAAGACAAAAACATAGAAACGTAATTATTTTTTAATACGTTATCTATTAAAGTATTAAAATCATCACTTTGTTTTTTATTAGTGATGTTATCTGAAATTTCATTTTTAAATTCACTGTAGATGCTATTTAATGGTTGTTTTAATCCATCTGTATTTTCTGTTGATAGCCAGATGCTCAACTCCTTTTTGTTATCATAAAAATTATTAAATTCTTGTGAGTTTGTTATTTGATCTTCTTGCTTTAATTCCATTAACTCAATAGCTTTGTTTTTCAAAAAATTATTTTCTAAAATTGGTTGAATGATTACAGCTTTTTCATTGTCCCAAGCAAGTGCAATTTTGTTATTGTCAGAAACTGCATATTTAAAATCCTTTCTATTTTTGATTTTAAATTTTAATTGATCATTTTTAGTTTGATATGCATCTCCCATTTGTGATATTAAAAAACCAAAACTTTTTTCAAATTTATCAGCACACTTTATAGAAAGTGATAAGCACATATATGCTTCGGTATTATTATCGATGATAAGATATCCAAAAATATCTGAGGTGATATTTATTCCTGTGTAATTTAAGTCTTGTTTTAATTTCTTTGCAATTTCATTATCTTCCGATTTTTCTTTTATGTTCTTTATACCGTTTATTTCTAAAATTTGCTGAAAATTACCTTTTTGTAAAATTGATACTGGATCAATAACAATAACTGCTTGAGCCCCTTTAGGAATTACTTTTATGTTTTTAGGATTTGATGTTAAGTAAAAGTAAAGAATACCGGTAAGGCTTATCGTTATGAAAGTTGATAAAATTAGAACCTTTTTTTTGTTAGAAAAGAAAAGTTTTATTTTATTAAACATATTGATTTTTTAAAAAAAATGTATCAATGCAATTATACAAAAAATGAATGATTTTTAATTATAAACACTAAATATACTATTGTTTGTGTCTTTATTGTGTTGATAAGAAGTTTTACATATATTATTGATAGTAAAATAAAAATGTATATTTGAAAAAATATTAATATGGAGTCTAGAAACCATTTATAAAAACAGGGCGTAATCTGAAAAGCCATAAGAGTAAGAAAAACTAAAATTAAATTAAAATGAAAAAATTAACAACAATTTTTGGATTATTATTTTGTGCTTCAATTATATTAACATCTTGTGGTGGTCCTGAAGCTGACGCAGAAAAATTAGTAGATTGTGTATGCGATGCAGCTGAAAGTAAAGATGAAGACGCATTAGCAAAATGCATGGAGATGGCTGAAGAGCATGAAACAAAGTACAAAGACAATGAAGATGATACTAGTGCCTATGAAAAAGCTATGATTAAGGCAATGGCTGATTGTGATGCTGCTATGGATGAATTGGATTTATTTTAACATTAGTTATTAATTTAAAAACCGAGCTTATAGCTCGGTTTTTTTTTATAAAGACAATTGTTTCCTTTTAAATTAAAAAAGTATATCTATTAAAATTATTATGTGGAGACCAGAGACCACAAAAAACGGGGCGTAATCCGAAAAGCCATATGAGTAGGAAAAATAAATCAAATTAAAAATGAAAAAATTAACAACACTTTTTGGAGTATTATTTTGTGCTTCAATATTTTTAACTTCTTGTAGTTCTGAAGATAAATCAAATGAAGAAAATAAAGTTGTAGATACACCAGTGTCAGATGCAAAAAAAGCTGCTGAATGTACATGTGATATGATGGAGCTAATGAATAAAGCTATGGAAAATCCTGAAGATGCAGCTGATTTGGAAAAGGATGCTAATAAACTTGAGAAAAAGTGTGAATCTTTGATGGATGAATTGGAAAAAAAATATGAGGACGAGGAAAGTGATGAAGCTAAAGAATTCGCAGAGGCATTTAAGAAAGAATTAGAGGATTGTGGATATTAAATTACTTAATATTTGTTATTTAAAAAACCGAGTTAATAGCTCGGTTGTTTTATTGTCTGAGCATGCCATTATTTTTCAAGTCTTGAAACAGCCCATTGTTTTTTATAACTCCATGTTCTATACACTCTGAAGCTCCTTTTCCACCCCATAAATGAATAACAAGACTTATCTCATGAGTGGTTCCAGTATTTCCTATATATAGCCATTCTTTATTATTTATAGCTCTTTCATACTCGTAATATATGTAAGAGAGTTGATAACCATGATTTCTTCCAAAAAGATTTAGTCTAATAAAGGGTATATATGTTTGAAAATGAAGATCGTTTCTATCATTGTGTAAATTTGATGTGAACCTAAAAAGTTGACCTATTTCTAAGGGACTATATTGTCCAATATCTAATGATTGTCCAATTTCATATTTTCTTAACGTCCATCCATCTGTATTGTAGTGTTCAGATTTTCCAAATATCTTCCAGTGTGGAATAAGTTTTTGCTTCCAAGCCGGTATACTTCCTTTATGTTCAAAATGAAAAGTGTGTTTTTTAGATAATGAAGTTGATAATTGGAAATTTTCATTTAGTGTTTGAAATGAGTAACCGACTATAGTTTTATTTAATTTTGTAGAAGAATTATTTCCTAACATGCTAAAAACAATTCCAGTACTGAATCTGGGAAATATTTTATTTTCACTGCTGTTATAGGGTAAATTAGTTACCAATGGATATGTTCCTCCATATGCATCTATCATATTTGAAAAAACTAGGTTTTGTGCATCTAATCCAAATGTGGTTCCACCAAAAGACATCCCAAATTGCATATATTTCTTTTGTAACCATCTATATTTTCTTAGTGATCTAATATTATCAAGTTTAACTAAAAAAGATATGTATCCAGAGTAATCAGACCTTTTAATAAATACGCCTCCTTCTAAATCTTCATCTATTATGTTGTCTTCAGCCATATATGAAATACCAAAGTTAAATGCTTTTATACCTCCATTTCTATTGTTGTCTCCGTAAAGTCCAGCACTTGCCTCTACTAATGAGTTTGTAAATGGGGAGTTTCCTCCAATAGCAATTTGATTACCACTTCCATTTATTCCTTTCCATTGTTCTCTTCTTGCGATCAAAAACTTTGGATATCCACTTGAACCGCAAAGAGCGGGATTCATGTACATTGAGTTTAAGTCAATTTGGGAAAATGAAGGGTCTTGTCCGTATGCTAAACTACTAATAAAGGTAATTATAATTAAAATCCTCTTTTTCATTATCTTATTAAATAAACTGTTCCTGTTTTCTTATTATTTCCATCTACACCATTCCAAGGTCCATTTATAAATTTCGCATATATTTTCCATACATACGTTCCCTTTGGAAGTAGATTCCCATTAGAAGTCCCATCCCAACCAACTTTAGGTGAGCCATCAAGTTCATCTATTTCATCATTTTCCCATAGTAGGTTTCCGAATTTATCAAAAATTTGAAGGTTATATTCTGTTAAAGATTTACCCTTTGGTAGAAATACACTTGATCCTATATCACCTGATTCGGGATATAATGCATTTGGAACAAATAGTTCTCCCCAAGCTTCAACTTTTACATTTTTACAATAAGTATCTTTACATCCATATAATCTATCTTGAACTTCTAAACAAATCTCTGTTGAATCATTTTGTCCATATAAGAAATAACTGAATTGATAGTAAAGTGAATCAGCATCAGGAAAATATTTTATTCCATTATCTCCTTGAGTATTTAATATATTCACTATATTTTCTGGTCCATCAGTAATTTGCCAATTGTAGCTATAGTACAATGGATTTGCATAATTTCCAATTGAGTTTGTTGAATTGCTTCCGTTTAGTATATATGTACCATAATTTGGAAGATCCTGTCTTGGATGATAAAAATCAGCTATTGGAGTAGGTAATACTCTTAATGTTGTTGATGTATCCTGGCTACATCCATAGTTTGTTACTACATCAAGTTCAACTGAATATATTGTCGCGCTATCGTTTAAGGCAGCAAATTCATGAGAAATATTTTGAGTAGTTTTAATTATTGGATTACTATTAGGGTCAGGGCTATTAATTTCCCATATCCAGCTAGTAATTTCGGTTGTATAAGGAGTATACTGTTCAAATATACCCTCATTTATTATATATGATGAATCAAAGAAGTTAATTAGTGTATCTTCTTGATAGCAAAAACTATAATCAAATGGAGTAAAGCTAGCTTTTGGCAACGGATAAGCTGTAATTATTGTATCTTTTGATAATGAGCATTTTTGTTGACTGTTTATAGTGTTTTCGAGATATATATTTAAATTAAATACACCTGGGTTTGGAGTAGTATGATTGAAATTAGGGTTATCAAATAATACATTATTAGCTGTATTTATAGGATCTGTAAATAATACAGCTAAAGTATCAAAATATGCAGGCGTACTTTCAAATCTAAATGGTAATTTATCACCACATTTTCCATCAGGATAAAGAATAGAAGTTACATTAATTTCAGGTCTTTTCCAATATTCTACAACTTTAGTATGTTCATTAGTACATCCCCAATCAGTTTCTACTATTAACTTTATAAAATGCGAACTATCTGTTGATAAATTAGCAGGTGGACAGTATTGCAAAGAGTCAAATGTAGAAATAGTATCTGTGTTAAATACCCATATTAAACTTGATATTTCATCGTCTATACAATTATCTATATTAAATTGATTAAACTCCTGTAAAGTGAAGCAATCCCCCTCGCATATTCCATCTTCAACATAGAAGTTTTCAATGTAAGGAATTGGATGAATAGTCACTAAATTAGTGGTATTGTTAGAACAACCTAAAGAGTCTGTTACAGTTAAATCAACTAAAATGCACTCTCCTTGAAACTCATTTATGCTATCAAATAAGTGACACGGAGTTAAACTACTTGATGGTAATCCATCTCCAAAATTCCATAACCATGTCATCAAAGGATTTCCATTTATTGACTGAGTAGACTGGTTATAAAAGCATATAGAGTCATTAACGCAGGCTTGTCCTGGTAAGCTATCCCAAGAAAAGTTTACATTTGGTAAATTATCAATTTCTATCATGTATGAGGTATCATCTGCACATCCATAATCATCGGTAACTGTCAGAGTAATAGGCCAATCACCATAAGAGGGGAAAGTGATAATAGGATTTGGATCATTACTTATATTAGGAGTTGCTAGACCACCAAATGTCCAATTTGTAGTTTGAATTATTCCTGTCGTAAAGCTATTTTCAAAAAAATGTATTTCTTGCCCTTTACAATAATTTGTCTCAGTAGTATAAAAATTTGCATTAGGAATATCTCTAACATATGCGTAGTTCACAATAGAATCCTTACATCCCAAAGGATCACTAACTAATAGCATTGTTGAGTCTTGGTTTCCTATATTATCAAAAATATATGTTGCATAATTTAATGTGCTATCTAAAGTAGGACTATATGTTCCCGAACTTGCATTATACCAGCTATAGTCTACAATGTTAAATGTCCCTGCATTAGATATACTTTCAAAGTAGGTAAAATCACCAATACAAGCATCACCAATTGTAAATGCAGCACTTGGAGGACATGAAATAGTAATACTCTGTGTTACTTCATTATAACAATTATTGTCGTCAGAAACACCCATTACAATGTTTAATATATTTAATCCACATGTATCAAATACATTTTGAGGATTAAGAGATGTAGCATCAACAAAGTTGTCTGTGTCAAAATACCAACTTCTCAAAGGCGATAAACTAGATCCCGGTTCACCAATAATGGAGCCATCAGTAAATTGTGTGGAGTCTCCAAAGCATGCAGTATCTGCTGTAAATAAAGGTATTGGCAATTGATTTACATGAACCGTATCAATAATTGTATCAATACATGCACCTAACGCATAAGTACTATCCCAAACAATTAAAGTGACAGGATAATCTCCTGGAGCACTATATGTATACTCTGGATTTTGTAAATTAGAAGTTCCAACACCATCTCCAAAATCCCAACTCCAATTATTTGCATTAGAAGAGCTAAATGGATATGCACTAGTAAATTGTGTGGAGTCTCCAAAGCATGCTGTAGTTGCCTCAAAATATGCAGTCATAGAATCACTAATAATAACAGTATCTCTAATTGTATCACGACATCCAACTTGATCAATTACAATCAAATCAACAAACCAATTACCATTATTTGAAAACTGTACACATACTGGGTTAGATGAAGAATTTGAAATGTTTGCAGGAGGTGATGGAAAATCCCAAAAATAGTCGACAATAGAGCCTCCAGTACCATTAATTGAGGAATCGGCATCAAAACAGGTTAATCCATTTCCAACACATGAAGAATCTGGTGTTATTGTAAAGTCTGCAATTGGTAAACTATGTACAATGATGTTATCAGAGTATATTTGAGAACACCCTTTATTTGTTGATATTTCAATTTGAATAATCCAATTACCGACTTCATTTGCTAAAATATTTAAATCATCTCCAGGTGATAAATTATATGTAGTGGTTATTCCTCCTGGACTTGTTACAGTCCATATAACACTATTTATAAGCTGATCTCCAGTAGGAATTCCACTGACAATTGGTATCTCAGAGTTGTATCCAAAGGTCACACTGTCTCCAAAACAAGCAAGATCATTAATTGGATTGGTAAAGTAAGCAATAGGTTGAGGATATACTATAAATGAGTTTAATAAAGTATAGTCATATTCAGAAACACAAGGTGGAACATTATTAGTTGAAATTTGTTGTAAAACATATTTAATTCCAGGAGTATTATATGCATGACCAATACTATAACCTGGACTTACTGTACTTTGATTATAAGTAAGATTAGGTGTATTACTTAATTGTCCAAATGGCAATAAATAATCATTAATGTTATTTGGATCAATATTCCACCACCATGATATTTCTGTTTGATTTGGAGCTGTGAATGTAGAATTATCTGTAAAATAAATACTATCTCCTTGGCATATATATGTTATACTATTTTGTACAGATGATTGAATATAGTTATTGATCACTTCTATAGTATCGCACAGTACGATTGTATCACATTCATTAAAAGCTGTTACACAAATTGGATATATACCGGTGCTTAAATACGTATGCGATGCATTTTCAAAGCAAATTAGACTTGATCCATTTATATTACCGCAGTCTGAACTACCAGAATACCATATAGATGATCCATCTCCCCAGTTGATATTTATTGAGTCATTATATAAATCATTGGCTGCAAAAGGAAATGGAGGAGGTGTATTTCCGTAACTTATTGTTATTGGTGATCCTAAACAGACAACATCAGTTTCAAGATACAAAGTATCTCCAGTAATTGAATCTAATGTTGATATATACATGTCAAAATCAGGATTTGGTAATGGTTTAATTACCAATGTTTGGGTGTCACTAGGTATTCCACAATCATTTTCAACTGATACTATTAAACTATAATCAACATAACCATCTGTTACCGTACCTGAAGTTAGAAATGGAAACGTTGGTGATGTGTATGTGCTTTGCGTAGTATTAAATACTATACTATTTGTTATGTTATTAATTATTTGCCAATTATACGAGTTAATATTTACTCCTGTACTTGTATTTATCCATACTGGATTTTGTGTATGATTTATACATAATGTATCTTGACTATTTCCTGACCAAAGTTCTAAGGCGGGTTGTGCTACATCTATTATTTCAATATGCGCAGAGTCAGATACTGCATCATCACAATCATTACCGTCGAAGCTTACAATAGCATAGTAATAGTATGATCCTATATTTAGGTT
>MDTC01119868.1_pt1 | contig 14378 bp, 12 predicted proteins | sample 811181 | NCBI WGS metagenome assembly MDTC01 (sample SAMN05326644, study PRJNA326480) | marine metagenome | isolation source: seawater | place: Pacific Ocean: North | collected 2011 | reverse complement strand
CATTGACTCCACCGGTTTCCTGCCAGTTTTCAACCAGTTTATTGAGTTGTTCTTTTGCATCTACAACATCCTCATCGGCTAAATTGATAGTACCTCCAGAAATTGCTTCGCCATTTTCATACCCGTCGTTGATTCTATGTTTGGTGAAGGTAATTTGTTGATTAATCCAAGATAGCTCTTCCTCGGTTAATTCCATACAGATTGGGTGCTCAATCAACGATTCCGGATCCAGTACTAGATTTTCCAAGTAGGGGGTTGTAATATTATCCAGCTCCCGCAATAATGTGTGCCTCTGTTTAACATTCATCACCCCGAGGTTACAGTGTGTCAGCAGTAAATGATCGGAGGACCGAATGCTATCGTTTATCTCTCTAAACATACCCATAAAGGATGGAAAGTCATTGATCGATAGCAAATACTCTAGATCAGCAATAACAACTATCGCTTGTTTATTTGCCCACAAGAAATTGTTAATGCGCTCACAAATATGCTCATGTTGGGGGTTGACTGAGTTGTGGCCTTCAACCACAGAAATACGTACGCAAGATGATTCGGGTATGCTGTGGAGATTAGTCAAGGTTCGTGACTCGTGACGCGATAATACAAGCACTGGCCTGCCATGGGCAGCCAAGATACCTGCTACATCAAGAATCAAGGTCGAATTCTCACCGTCATGGATAAGTGTATCACCATAATTCAGATGTTTCTCACCAAGATCAAATTTTTGCAGTTTCGCTTTGGTAAGTTGCCTAATGTACTCTGGTGCTTCTATCGTAACTTCGGTTTCAGGCAGGCGCGATGCGCGCTGTAATTTACGCGGATTTAGGCGGACATAATTCCACCATGCCGCTTCATTTTGGTCATTTTGAGGCTCTGGTGAATTGAGGGAGAAGTCAGGATACAGCGTTATAATACGGGCAATATCATCGTCTGCTAATTCAACCAACGAGATTAGTGCGTCCAAGCCAGTAGCATCACGCTCAATTTCCAACAAGCCATCTACTCCACCCAAAACAACATCAGATTCATGGATCGCTAATCTCGGTTGACCATCGAGAATAACCACTTGGCTAACTCTAGGTAACTGGTTTTTTGGTCGACGCTCTATTCGTAAATATCCGGATATGTCCAGGCGCACCATATCAGATGACAATTTAGCTAAAGCATCGTGTCCACCGCGTCGCACCTCAATTACAACGCCCTGTGGCAATTCAACCAAATTTAACACCCCTCGTAAGTCAGCCTTGTCTATGTGTTATTCAAGGATGCGGAAGAAAGTGAAGAAAAATTGCGATTTGGCATAGCAAAGAGAAATGCCGTTTTTGATTACAAAGACTTAATTCAATATATGCAGTGGTGATATTATGGAACCGCCGAAAGGTTTGGTTAAGTTCGACCAACTTGAATTGTGCCAACCATACAGGAGACAATTGCAAATTGTTACCTCAATATCGGTGATTATCACTATTCTAGGCTTGGTTCCTTGCTTACTTTATGGCATCAGTCCTGCGCTAGTGCTGATGGCTGTTGTATTCAGTGGCTCGATTTTATGGTTCTTTGGCCCGGACCTTATTAGTGTAATCAACACCCCGCTGGCAGTAAACTTGAATCATCCGTTTTTTACCGAGACGCCTGCTGGTAAGGCATCTGTTTTTGTGCAGTTTTCTAACGATGAATGGCAAGAGTTAGGTCCTCACAGAGTTCGCTTGATTGACGATGAGATGGTTGGTGGATTCAGTTTAGTTGAGGACGATGACGAATACAAATTTATTGGGCACTATAGTAAAGCTAAAAATAAAAACCGGGTTATGAAACAGGTAATAATCATCAATCAGGCTTTGAGTTTGCGCGATGGAGTTAATGGTCATCCGGACCCTATCGAAAACGCAAGGGCGCGCGAGAGTTTAGATTATGGCCTACTAGACCGGGCGTGGCTGGAGGAGGAAGAAATAGCTGTAGAGGGACCGCTGGCCAAACTCATCAACAAAGAGTGATTGGAAGGAAAATTTCTACCCTGCTAATTCAATAACCCTGCCTCAGCGCAACAAATTGTGTCAAACGCCAAAAAATGGACGGCGGTGATTGGTTCACTACCCGATGCCCATCAAGAGACTTTGCTTGGCGCATCACTGTCCAAACAGTTTGCTAAACTTCCCCTGTGGTTATCACACCCTTCCAATATAGGTGGATTTTATGGATTCTTAATCGCTGTAGCACTGGTTTTACCATATCGCTTTGGTTTAGATGACCATGCAGGCTGGTTGAACGATTGGATTCTTCATTGCGCATTGTTGATTGCATCATGCTTCTTACTGGGCCTCTGCTCAACTATCATAACGGCTATTTCGGGCAGATTGCCTGTTGCTCCTGCAAGGATTATACTATACCCAATGCCGTTTGTTGGATTGGCATTATTATCCATTGACAGGACAGATATTTTATCGATTTACCCATTCGTTTCTTGGACATTAATTCTACTCCCTGGGCCACTATACGTACACCTTTCTTGGGCACCAAGGTGGCGTTTATTATGTATGATTGATGATGGTAAAAATCCATTCGAAGGTTTGGAAAACGTCGATGAAGAATTGGACAATCATCATGGCACACTGATGGATAGTGAAATCGAATCGGTAGTCGACGATTTTGAGACCGCTGAGGAATGATCAGATTAAGCCAAGTTTTGGGCCAACTCGCTCAAATATTCGCAAAACTTCATCCAAATCATCCCGTGTTAGTCCTGCGGACATTTGGGTTCTAATTCTGGCCTTGTCCCGAGCAACCATTGGAAATACAATTGCGCCTGCCATTACGCCTTCATTAGCAAGCTCGTTAGTGAAGTCTTTGGCGACGCTGGATTCTCCACACATTACCGGAATAATAGGAGTTGTGGAAGCGCCAGTATCAAAGCCCATAGATTGTAACTGATTTCTGAAGTAATTAGTGTTCTGCCACAGTCTCTGATGGTGTTCTGGCTCGTCCATCAAAACTTCGACTGCGGCCTTTTGCGCTGCTGCGACACCGGGCGGTTGTGAGCCCGAAAGCAACCATGATCTAGAGTGATTGAGCGCATGATTTCTGGTCATTTCAGTACCAGCAAGAATGCCCCCTTGAACGCCTAATGCCTTTGAGAAGGAACCGGTCTCAAAATCAATGCTTCCTTGCAGTCCAAAATGGTCAACTATCCCAGCACCTGTTTCGCCTAATACCCCTTCACCGTGGCAGTCGTCAACATAGACCATTGCCCCATATTCTTTGGCTAATTTGTCAATCTCATCTAATGGAGCAATGTCACCATCCATTGAAAATACACCGTCAGTGATTATCAGTTTTCTTTTAGCAGATTCATTTGCTCGCAGCACAGCCTCTAATTCGCCCATGTCATTGTGGGCGTATACCGCACGGTTTGCTTTTGTTAAACGGACCCCATCAATTATTGAACCGTGATTTAATTCGTCACTAATAATGACATCTTCTTTGCCTGTTACGAGGGTTGGAATTAATCCTACATTCACGGTATATCCTGCAGAATAGATTAGTGCTGCCTCGACCTTTTTGAATTCAGCAACTTTTCTCTCCGCCGCCAGGTGGATGTCCATAGTTCCAGCAATCGCTCTGACACTACCGCTACCTGCACCGTACTTTTTGGTTGCATCGATCATGGCATTCATGACTTTTGGATGAGTAGTTAGGTTGAGGTAGTTATTTGCTGACAGCATAATTGTTGGTTTACCATCCATATCGCATCTTGGTTGATTGGGACTCTCAAGGGTTGGCGGCTCCCAAAGTAAAGACTGCTCAGATAGCGCTTGGTAGCGCGCTTCCATCCAACTCATATCGCCCGGCATAATTCCATCACAGCCTATCCAGTTGCTGGTACTTCAAGGCCTTTTGTATGCACATTTGTAGGATGAAGGTCAAAAAGGAGTAGTATTTGCGGACAACATGCGCATCACCGGCACAGTAAGCAGTGGACTCGGCAGAGCCCATATATTCATGGCGCAAAAGCACTATCAAGATCAATTTCAATCGCTCATGGGAAGTTCCGTGTGGCCGGGCACCCTTAATTTGAATGTCTCTGGTGATGACCTCACCAATTACATCGCCTTGCGTATGAAATCAGGAATCGACACACTGGATGCCACAAATGAGCTCATACTAGCAGCAAAATCACTGAATGTAACGGACCTCGAAGCGAACCGTATTCGAGGATTTCTAAGAGATGGAATATCATTTGGCGGCGCTACTGCTTTTAAAGCACGATTTCATTTCAACAGTAGCAGTGTAGACTGCGCAGTTTTGATCCCAGATCTAACCAGGCATTACGACGTAGCCGAAATAATCTCGGCAAAGTTCCTTCGAGAACATTTTTCTTTGACTGACGGAGATAGCGTTGTGATAGAGTTATCGTGACTTATGAGGAATGTAGGGCAGTTTACCTATGCTGGACCATTCATGGAAAAGCAATGCTTCCATCTCTAATCGGCAACCAACTTCCCAACGACTCATCATTGTTCTTTCAAGAAATTCTTCTTTGGGTGGTTCGGTGAAAGAAATATCCACACTCTCAACTTGCTGGTGATTAATATCCGGCCAAATGACATCCCATAATACTAGCCAGTCAGGTGGTGCTACGCCAAAATCGACCGGCGTTTCTGGATGATTTATCGCATCATAAACCTGCTGTTGGCTCAATTCTCCGTTGGATAAACGATATAGCGCATTGGCTGTCCTGCGCACCTGATTCCACAGAAAAGCCTCGCCGATTATTTCGAAGCCAATAACGCGTCCATCGATAATCCATGGATTACAAGCAAAAATCTTACGAATTGGGTTTTTGCCCTCTTCTAGTTTAGCAAAATTGCTTGCATCATATGTGCCAATAAACAACTTAAGCCAATCTTGGAACACTTCACCCGGATATTGCCAACCTTGAATCCCCTCTAATCTGTAGCGATATACTCGATGCGATGCCAACCTCGGGTTCCAGTTCTTGTCCACTTCTTGAACGCTCAAAAAGGCAATTTCATCCGGCAATCTATCGTCAACTGCTCTTATCATCTTACGCTGGTTCAAGGAATCCCACAATGATTTTGCGATGGTTACCACGCCGCCATTTCTCCTCACATTCACCCCAGCATCAGTTCGACTTGACAAAACTAAGTTGTGACTAGAGGCTTCACTATCAAGCCAATTTAATTTAGTAAATGCCTTGATTAGTTCGCCCTGAACTGTTCTAACATCAGGTTGAATTTGGCTACCGTGGAAATGTCTGCCAATGTAACCGATGGTAAAGGCGAGGCGAACTCGCTCGGTCATCAAACCACTTATTCCTCTAGCAGGAGGGATGATGCTTCTTCGGGAGAATATCCTAATCCACCAACAGACCACTTTATGGCTGATTTCAACCACGGCATGACCTGCGGGTTAGACTTTGTCGGATCAACTACTTCGATAGCGTCTACCAAGTTGCGGGCTGCCATGTATAGTCTGTCATCAATGGGGATATCTGCCAATTCGAGTCTCCTTGCATACCGTTCATATTCTTTAATTGCTTGGGGAATCCTTCGACACTCAAGGGCAAAATCCGCAAAATCGACAATGTACTCATCGTTTTCTTCATCGAGATTCATCGCTTTCTTGTACGCCATCATTATTTTGCCGCCAGGGACAACATCTTCCTGAGCTTCAACATTAAGCATATTGGCAAATTCAGCGTAAGTGTGATGCACTGCTGCAATATCTTTGTTTGATTTACACATCTCATCAAGCATTTGAACGGCTCCTTCTAGGTCGCCCTCAGCGAACTTTTCAATGGCAGGCTGTAAAACTTCGTCACTCACGTTAATAACTCCTGTAATTGCTGCGGAGAGGTTGCAGTTATTGAATGACTCGCTTGGGGTTAGTCATCGTTGTTGGCGGTAATTGAATCTTTCAAATCGCTTAGTAAGTTAGACTGGCTGTGTTTTTTGTGCATCTCATTCAGCAGCATTTTGCATTTGTCCCAATCTCTAATCGAGTAGAAACAGTGTTTTGGATCTGGCCTAACGGTTCTGATTGTCCTCTGATAGGTTAAAATCCCAACGAATGACCTTAGCAGTGATTTTTTTGCTTGATCGGCAACTGTATCATCAGCGCTATCGGCAGAACCAGGCATATTGACTGCACCGGCTGCACCCATTGATTCGTCAACGATTCCAACACCTGAATCGGTTAATATTGATACCGTGGCATAACCAAAAACCGTCCCAACCGGTGTCCTCTCTACAATAACTTCAGAGATACGATCAAAGAGGATTCGCCGGTGTGAGCGAGAGAGGAGAAAACTGTGCTCAAAGATTACTGCATCTGAGGTTATTGCGTAATGAAAACTGTTTTGATAATAAAACGTCATTAGGACAAAAACCGTGGCATATATCATGCCAAATATAGTGTAGTTATACTCAAAATTGAAATTACCACCAATCGGTTCATCCAAGAAGAAAGTAGCTTGCTCCGCCACTTTGTCGATTTGTATAATCAGTGGGGAAAAAGACACAAGCAGTAAGAATAGCGAAATCCAACGACCGGATGTTGATGTATTAAGTAGTCTGTTAAGCCAAGTTATGAATAGCATCACTAACGTGAAACTGAACAATTCAGAAAATCCCATAATTGATAATGTAATGTCAACAAGAAGGTTCTCGCTTTGTAAATTATCGACGCGCGCAAACAACAGGTGGATAAACAGAATCAATGCAGCAAGGGCATACATACCAACAAAGGCAAATGTGCTGGGCTTTTTTGTGAGATGAATCTCTTCACCCGGTATCAAGCGGAATTTCTTGGAAAGACTTTCAGCGTTTTTCGACTCAAGTTCTTCACTAGCCTTTACTCCCTGAGTAGATTCTCCTTCGCTCATTTCAGCCCCTCTTGTATATCTTTAGGGTCTTATCCCACATGAATGTTACCCAATACCGTGGGATATTAGTGTAATATACCCCATGAATGTTCAGCGTTACCTCTTATCCATTCATAATCGGTGAGTTTACGTTTGCCCAATGTATCAGTTATTACCAACTCAACTACTTTCAACGGATACTCATTGTAAGTGAAATTTGACACCAAACCGCCGATAGTTGGCTGCTCAAAGGCCCAATGTGCTCGGTCGACTGCCTGTGCGTCGATGATAATTCTAACGGCGTCGGTCCACATCTCGACTTTGAAGCCTGGTAGGTTGCTGCCGGGGTTAGCCCCATGGTCACCCTCAACCGCCTCACAAGCGTATTTTTCCACCCGCACATTAGTGAAAGGTATGCTCTTGCCTGTCTTGGAATCATGGAACAATCCGCCCTGCGACAGGCTCATGTGGCTCAAATCACGTTTTTTCCAAGGCTCATTGTCCCTTGATGTTATGGTCATACTCAAGTGAGGCAAAAACCAGTCAATATAAGAGCCATCACTGAGATGTAACATACCCCAATACCATGGCACTGAAGGTGCTTGGACACAAACTTTCTGAAAATATCCTGTGCCTTCTACTGGAGATTCGTCGAGTAAACCGGTAACTTTGCACCCGTGTAGCCTAAGTATGTCATATCCCATATCCATTGCATATGTCGCAGTAGCGTGTTTTGCTGTCGACATTGCTTTATTCCACGGGGTCAGGCTAAACTGCATTTTCTTTGGTACATTCGGATTTTCTGCGAACTCATCGCTATGGAGGTTTAACCAAAACGCACTGAGATCGCTGTTCAAACCCATGGACATGTCTTCCTCTGTTAGCGGAATAACTGCACCACCGCCAGTACCAGATGTCGTAGCTTTGTTTGGCCAAGCCGGATGATTATCGTCAACCACTATCATGCGGCATTTTTTCTTGATATATGGCTCAAACATTCGATTACCGTCAAACCACCAAGCACAAACCATGCCGTCTAAGGAGATACCACCGTGGCCATCGAATCCTGGCCGCCCCTTTGGGGTCCATTCAGTGCCGCTGACCAGTACTTTTGGATTATCTTTTGTTGACCACAGAACCATTAATTGTTTGCCGCTTGGATTACCGTTTTCATCTTCAAGCATCAGTAACCACCACCACCAATCCCAAGTTAGGTGATGGAGCGGTGGACGTTCTTGCAACTTCCACATCCTGGATAGATCACCGGCAAATTTGTTCATCGCCTTGGTCATTCTATTTCCTTCCCCTTGAAGATGGCACCACCTATGAACAGTAGCGCTATTGCTTGAATCAACAACACAATGGTGGCGATAATCATCGAAACAAATGGACTTATATCACCCAAACCCGGATTGGCAAAGAAGTACTGTAAGGGTTCCGAACCGATCAATTCTTCCCTCTCGAAACCATCAACATTGGAACCCTCAACAGAGAACCCCGAGTAGATTAAAAGGGACATGTCAGGCCATACGATCAAACTAGCAGAATCAACGATTATTAAGGCCCACCCAATCACAGAAAACCGTAAAATTGGCGACTCGGGTACGCCCATCGAAAGTAACGCCATACCTAATTCCCAGGCGGCAAACGGTATTGCTAAAATGATGCCATAGCGCCACATCACTCCAAGGAAACAAAACAGCATCCCGTAAACTAATGTCGCCAACATTGCGGCAAACAGGATTGCTAACCATATACCAAATTCTGAAAATCGGAACAGCGAATCCCCCGGGCCAGCAAAACCTGTGACCAGTGCTGAGATTATCGTAAGAATAATCAAGTAAGGCCAAACTATTCCCAAGTAACCTATCACTCGGTAGAAGAAGACCTCAGTCCTGGCGATTGGTTTGGTCAACATGTAATGCATCGTCCCCGAAGTCATTTCGTCTCTAATCAAACCTGTAGCCATGAAAAGTGGAATAAAAATACTGATTATGAACACGAAACCAAGTTTGCCGATTCCAAGGATAGATGCTCTGTGTAAGGCTTCTTTTGCATAGGCCTCATCATCTGGGTCCTCATCAACAAAACTATCTGCTTCATATCTAAATTCTCCAGTTAAGGTCAGCGACAATTCTATGTCGCATTCTACACCATTATCATTGGTGTCTTTTTGAGAACTTGTTCTAGCATCAGTTCGGCAGTCGCCATCATCATCATAACCAACACTTACCGTTCGAGTCCCGGTTGGCGATTCATTCCAATCAAAGTCATCTTCATCAATCCACACACTTGGATCATCAGGCGGAATTGGTGGGTCAAAAAATCCGGGATTTGACAGTTCAGAAAACGGATTGGTCCCGTAAAGTCTCTCTTGACCATCGGGGTATAGATCACCGTCAGAATCAGCCGAATCACCATCGTTATCCACGGATTCAAAATCTCGCTGCATGGCGTCGACATAAAATAACATTAGCAGGCTAATGATAACCAAGCCGGTGATTAACACGACCCAGGTCGAAATTTTGGTCCGATATTGGCGCATAGTGAATTCAGTTATGGCCGATGCCTTTCGGTCCAAAGCCCGAAAAATCGTGTTTGTACTATCGGCCATTAAACACCACCACCGGTCAAGTAGCCGAGGATAGAAGACAGGTCATCATCTGGATTATCTATTGAATCGACTTTGTGGCCACCATCAATTATTGTCCTAGGCAAATGACTGTGAAAATCGCCGAGGTTGCGCGTTTGGACAGTTAGTTTTTGCGGATTTTGGAATGAAATACCGTGTACTGAATCGATGTCAATCACACTCTTTGCTAGATCTTTAGGTGAGTCACACCCAATATCGATACGATGTGGAATGTTATCCATTTTCTCTCTGATGGCATGAAGATTGCCCAGTGCTAGTAAACGACCGTGGTGTAAAATGACAATTTGTTCAGTGATACGCTCAATTTCAGTCAAAATGTGGCTACTGACAATCACCGTCCTACCCATTCGACCCAATTCCCTAATTACGTTCATGATGGTTGTTCGCGCCAGGGGATCACAGCCTTGAAGAGGCTCGTCTAGTATAATGAGCTCTGGATCACTAACAAGTGCATGGGCAATCTTAGTTCGCTGACGCATACCCTTGGAAAATCTGCCAATTTGTTTGTGTGCAACATCAAGCAGGCCGACGAAATCCAAAACCCGGTCCGCCTCGGCTTTCGCATCAGCTCTGGTCAACCCATTCAATCTAGCAAATGTCGAGATGAAATCGTGGGCAGTCATCCAATCATGCATTTTCTCACCTTCTGGAACAAACCCAACCCGCGAATATGGTGCTGGGTTTTTCCACGGGTTGGTGCCAAACAAGCGCACTTGTCCTGAACTGGGTTTTAGTTTACCCATGAGGATTTTGAAAAGCGTTGACTTGCCTGCGCCATTCAACCCCAAAATACCTGTGACGCCACCAGACAGCGCAAGTGTGACACCGCTTAAGGCGTGTATCTTACCGTAAGTTTTGCTAACATTTTCAAGCAATATTACAGGCGCTTTTTGTTCTGGTTGCCACTGACTTGTCTGCGCTTGGCCCTCTTGATGAATGTCCGGCATCATTCTCTAGTCACCTCCATTGAAGCAACGCGTGAAGAAAGTATGTAGAGGAAAAATGCATTCATCATCACAAGCGATGCTAATGACCAAGTCCAAGAATACTGATCGTATGTGGTTTGAGTACCCACTAAAGCTTGACCTACATGCGCTAAACAATCGTATGGGGACAGTAAATACATCACATCGCGCTCAAACAGGTTTGAGACGAGTACTGCTAGGGTTTTTGACCCGAGTATGATCGCCACTAAACCAATTCCTGGGAAGAATTTACCTCTTGAAACACTCGACAACCCGAGACCAATGCTAGTGTAGGTGATTATCAGCAAGATACCTCCAGCAAACGCCGCCAGAAATAACGGGAAGGTATCAATAATCCAAGCCCAACCATGACCCATCGCAAGTATCTCGACAAAATAGTAAATCATCAATGTTAGCAGGATAACAAATGCCTGTATTATCGCTACTGAGATATATTTCATCATTACATAATCAAATCGACTGATAGGTCTAGAGAAATACAATGCTGATGTGCCATGATACCTGTCTTCCGATATGACACCGCCAACCAGTAGTGCAGCCAAGATTGGATAATATAGCATATTACGAGGCAGAAATCCCAGCACATGGCCGTATAGATTATCCCGATTTACGCCCCACATTGTGTGCAGTTCCGGGCTGCCGATTAGTGCTGCAAGTAGCGTCAGTCCGACATCAGCCAACGACGCAATAAAAACGATAACAATGAATAGTTTTGTCGGTAGACTCCATGGCCGATGCCCCTTGCGAAAAATACCTAAAACATGATGCCTCAATATTGCCCAATTACGCATCCATCTAGGATTCAAAGGCCCATTCCATGGCTTGTAGACTTGTTCAAAAACGTAACCAACAGACGCTGAGTTGCTAGTTACCTGAGCAGTTGCAGATTCATCACCGTCTTTTGAACCCCATGCTGCGTCCATCCGCCCTTGACCCGTTACGGGCGCGTCTTCCGAATAACTCAAATCATCTAACATAGACTCATTTGGATTTGGATTATTTTCGTTCAAGACCCTCCCCCCATGTGGCTAGGAGCATCAATCTGACGAGCGTGCACTGGGTTACGCAGCAAGTCTTCACTGGTTTTTACCTCATACCCAAGATTTTCCATAATTACAATAAATAAATCTTCGAGTGATGCCTCATATTCATGCATGCGACGTATCTGTGATTCGACCTCATTAGCACAGGCGATTATTTTGGATGTAGTGTCATCGCCCTCGTGTAGTACTCGCATTATTCGGCCTTCACGTCTGACTGTCAAACCAGTGGCGGTCATTTTTTGTTCCAGCTTAGATGCATTGCCCCAAACATGAATCTCTATTTCTCTATCGATATCCTTCAAATCGTCTATTTTTCCCTGCGCAGCAAGTTTGCCTTTGTGCAACAGCACCATATTTTCACAAACCCTTTCGACATCATCCATTAAGTGTGATGCCATCATAACTGATCTATTGCCGTTAGTCACCATATTCTGTAGTGTTGTAATCATAAATTCGCGGGCGGTTGCATCAAGGCCGTTTGACGGCTCGTCAGCAATAATTAATTCCGGATCATGAATAATGCTACACGCCAGCTTTGTAGCTTGCTTCATACCGGTTGAAAAACTGCCGATATTCCTGTAACGTTGTTCTCCCAAACCGACATACTGCAGAACTTCATGTGCTCGTGACATGGCAACAATCGGGTTCATACCAAGTAATTCCCCGGAATACTTGACCTGATGAATTGCTTCCATGTCTGGATTGAGGGCGTCATATTCTGGCATGTAGCCGATTCTAGACCTGATTGCAGCACCTTCAGTTCTGATATCATGCCCTAAGACCGTTCCTTGACCAGAAGTTGCTTGAATTAAACCAAGTATTGTTTTGAGAAATGTTGACTTCCCAGCACCATTCGGTCCGAGCAATCCAGTTGCACCTCGCTTAACTTTTAAGTTGAGATTTTCCAAAGCCATATGCGGTCCATAAGACTTGGATAAGTCCGTTGTCTCGATGATATAGTCATTGACCGACATGGTTTCCCAAGCAAAGGAGACAACCGGCTACCTTTGAATGCTGCGCTGAATTGGCCAGTTAATCCTCTTGCTTAATCCCGTCACGCGTTTTTATCGCCACGCCTTTCTTCATTACACGCAAATCGTCAGCTGTTGAATTAGCCACGCCGTGGCCGATTAATTCCCCAGTCTGATTGCAAATCAAACATGCTTCCCCGGGCCTTAGCCACGGGTCGCAGGCCAAGGTAAAGCCATGGAATACATTTCTGCCCTTCCTAACATACGGTTCAGCATCATCATTCACGACAACAATTGCCAACCCTTCTCCGGAATATGGCGATATTGACGCTTGGCTAAATTGCGTTGGTAGGGAGCGCCGGCGACGCTGGAATAATTCTTTGGCACCGTGGTTAGTAAGCGAAAGGCCCCCATCACCTAATCTAAAGCTTGCTAAATGGTGACCGGATGGTGATAGTAAATTCTTGATTCTACCATACTTATTGACCACAAATTCCATCGATTCAGTAATTTCATCTGCTGTTTCTTGATCAACATTAAACAACACTGATAACTTATCTCTCGCTTTCCGACGGTTGAGTTTGGTGCTGCTGTTCTGGAAAACCTCACGATCAGTGATAGTAAATATTCCATCAATAAGTTCAACGCTTGAAGCCATTTCAATACCAATCAGTTTGTCAAAAATAGTGGACTCGAAATTTTCTTTGCGCAAGTCTATCGGAATAATTCCTCTGCCAGTAAGGCCTAATCTTTCCAGTGAAGTGGTGATTTTTACCATATCCAATTTATCATTCCACAACCACTTGGGTCCTTCAATATGGCAGAACGGGTTGAGATCTTCGAGTGCGTATGGAACTAGGCCAATTGGTGTGTTTACCATGATTTCCAAACCCGGCAAACACTGCATTAATTTAGCAACAATTCCATCACACTTGTCTCTCCATGGACCGGATTGACCAAAGAAGATCAACACAGAATCACCACCTTGTGTTGCAGAGTCACTAGGATGCCAACGATCTGCCAGCAAATTGTTAGCAGCGATTATGTGAGGCCTGTTAATTGTGTCAGAACCCGCCCATTGCTCGCCACCCTTACGTGGAGTAAATTGTGACTGTAGAATCCAGTCCCAACCTTTTTCCCAACGACCAGAGTTGGTAATTTCTTGTGACGATGTTGTTTCGTTCAGCGGAATGTTATCGCTGGTTAACTTGATTAGATCAGCCGTAGCAGGGTTTGTAGTCAGCCACAAGAAAGCGTCTCTCAAAGCGGGGTGTTGATGACTTCGCTGTTCGACTAAGCGCCAAATACTGCCATCACGCACTGCTTGCCGACAGCGTGACAATTCCGCCAGAGTAATCTCAAGATTATACTTTGATAGCAAGGTTATTCGCTCGTCGCTTGGCAACTCTTTGACTCCCTGTGGAGTGTAAGAACTAATGCACGGAGTAATGATTGGCCATTCGAATAAAGACTCCAACTTTTGTGTCCCCCAAGGGGTGAGAATACGACCGTCACGAGCAAACAAAGCATATGCTGCGGAGTCAAATAAGTCCGCACCAAGAGCTATAGACATTGGAAATAGCATTGGATGTCCACAACCAAACATATGTACTGGTCTATCAGGCGGTAAGAATGGTATAGTTGAGAGCATAATTTTGGTGTATTCTCGATAACGCTGTTGCTCCATGACGGGAACGATACCACCGATTGGATGAACTGCAAAGTCAAATTCGGCCATTCCAGTGGCAGATTTTTCTCTTAGGTCTGGGTAGACTCCACCTTGAATTGGTCCGTTAATCAAGGTAGTTTGCGCTGCATCTAGCGAGCGCTCTGCACGCTTTATTG
>MDTC01157502.1_pt1 | contig 14379 bp, 11 predicted proteins | sample 811181 | NCBI WGS metagenome assembly MDTC01 (sample SAMN05326644, study PRJNA326480) | marine metagenome | isolation source: seawater | place: Pacific Ocean: North | collected 2011 | reverse complement strand
TGTTTGATCTAAGTGAGGGTGTGCATTAATATCATTAGGTTCACCATGCGTAGCCCAACGTGTATGTGCAATTCCAATAGAACCTTTTATCGTTGAGTCATCTATCAAAGATTCAAGCTGAGAGACTTTACCTGACTTTTTTATAGATTTTACATCATTGTTATCAATTAAAGCAATACCAGCAGAATCATATCCTCGGTATTCTAAACGTTTAAGCCCTTTTAACAATATTGGGATTGAATCTTTTTTACCAATATATCCAACTATTCCACACATAATTAACTGCCCTTTTTCATATTATTAAAATTTAATAGTTATCCTTCAGGAATGTTTCAAAATAATTAATTTTATCTACAGATTATTCCCACTCGATTGTCCCAGGAGGTTTCGATGTGATATCATACACAACGCGATTAATCCCTCTAACTGAATTCACTATACAATTTGATATTTTACTTAATGTATCTGGTGGCATACGAAACCAATCCGCTGTCATTCCATCCGTACTTGTTACAGCACGAATAGCTAAAAGATTCTCATATGTTCTTTGATCTCCCATCACACCAACTGTTTGTACAGGAATTAGAACAGAAAAAGCTTGCCAAATATCATTATAAATACCATCATCATACAAAATATCCATAAATATTTTATCAGCTTCTTGAAGAGTCTGAATCCTATCTTTTGTAATATCTCCGATAATTCTAACAGCGAGTCCAGGTCCAGGAAAGGGATGTCTATTTATTAAGTCATCTGGTAATCCTAATTCTTGCCCAACCTGTCTTACTTCATCCTTAAACAACTCAGATAATGGCTCAATAAGTTTGAAATTCATATCTGCAGGTAGTCCACCTACATTATGATGACTCTTAATCACATGAGCAGACTTTCCTTTACTTACACCACTTTCAATTAAATCAGGATAAAGTGTCCCTTGAGCTAAAAATTCTATTTCACCTAATTCATTAGAAATTCGGTCAAATGAATAGATGAATTGATTACCAATAATTTTTCGTTTTTTTTCTGGATCAATTATCTTTTCAAGTTTTGAAAGAAAAATATCTGATTCATCATAACAATGGATATTAACACCTAATCCATCTTTTAATGCTTGGACGCAATCTAAAGCTTCATTTTTTCTTAATAATCCATGATCAATTAAAACGGCTATAGATTTATCCCCAAGAGCTTTATGTAGTAAAGCTGCAACAACAGTAGAGTCAACTCCACCACTGACTCCAACCAAGACTCGATTATTACCAACTTTATTTCGAATCAGTTCTACTTGTTCATCAATAAAATTCCCAGGTGTCCAATTCTTTTCACATTTTGCGATAGAAAATAAAAAATTATTCAAAATTTGTTTACCAGATTCAGTATGTACTACTTCTGGATGAAATTGAGTCGCAACCCTAGTCTGATTATGATTAGCCATAACTGCCACAACATTATTAGATGATTGAGCTAATATTTCCCATCCTTCAGGCATTTTTGTTACTCTATCCATATGACTCATCCATACTTTAGATTTTTCTGGTACACCCGATAATATCCCTTTGTGATTATTAACAGAAATGGTTGCGAAACCATATTCTCCATGCCCTGTTGATTCTACTTCACCACCATAGTGATGAGCAAGTAGCTGAAGACCATAACAGATACCCATAATTGGAATGTCTGCTTCCAAAAGAGTTTTATCAAATATTGGCGCTTCGCTTTGAAAAACACTAGATGGACCACCTGATAGGATTAAGCCTTTCGGCTCGTGAATTAAAATTTCAGATAGTGGTGTCTCTGAAGGCATAATTTCTGAAAAAACATTTTGCTCCCTAATTCGTCTAGCGATTAATTGAGTATACTGGGAACCAAAATCAAGAATAATAACTCCATATTTATTAATCTTATTCATCTTTAAATCTTGTTCTTAATTCACCTAAACAACTTTCATCTGTCATATCAAACTGAATAGGTGTAATACTAATATAATTTTCTTGTAGTGCTTTACCATCATAAATCAATTCTCTATCTGTTTGAATCATATCTCCCTTCATCCAGTAATATATCCGTCTTCGTGGGTCTTCCCTTTTTTCAAATTGATCTTTAAAATATTGAGATCCTTGTCGAGTAATTTTTATTCCTTTTATTTTACTTGGTTCACAAAAAGGAATATTTACATTGAGAAGTGTTCCTGTTGGAATACCTTCTGATAATACATTATTTGCAATATCTTTCGCTGCCTGCTTTGATGCTCGATAGTCACCAAATGAAAAAGAGTTTAAACTTATTGCAATAGATGGGATACCAAGCATTGTACCTTCGGTAGCTGCAGATACAGTTCCTGAATAAATTAAATTCTTACCAATATTAGAACCAGCATTAATACCTGATATCATTAAATCAGGTTTCTCATTTAAAATAGATTTTATTGCAATTTTTGCACAATCTGCTGGAGTACCAGATACTGCAAATCCCTTAAAGCCACCTGAACGATTGATAGATGTAACTCGAAGTGGATCAATTAATGTAATAGCATGTCCAACAGCACTCCTTTCGGTATCTGGAGCAACAACAATAGGATCACCGATTTCACACATTGCTTCCCAGAGAGCATAAATACCTGGAGAAAAAATACCATCATCATTAGAGATTAGAATCTTAGGGCGTTTCATGATGTTAGAAGTGAAATAAACGTAGTCAACTTTTCTTTCATTTCATGTCGATGAACAATATGATCAATAAACCCTTTTTCAAGTAGAAACTCCGAACGCTGAAACCCTTTAGGTAAATCCTGACCAATAGTTTGTTTAATAACTCTTGGTCCCGCAAACCCAATTAATGCACCAGGTTCAGCAAGAATAATATCACCCAACATACCAAAACTTGCAGTTACTCCACCAGTTGTTGGATCAGTTAATATGGGAATATAGAGTCCACCATTTTTGGAGAATTTTGCTAATTGTGTACTAGTTTTTGCTAATTGCATAAGAGAAATTGCGCCTTCCTGCATTCGAGCTCCTCCTGATGCACAGACCAATAAAAATGGAGCCTGTATTTCATCCGCATATTTTATTGATCTTGATACAACCTCACCAACAACAGAACCCATACTACCACCAATAAATCGAAAATCCATGATTCCTAAAATAATTTTCTTCTTTGCCATCTTCCCTTCATAGACTTTTATAGCATCTCTTTCACCAGTCTTATTCTTTGCCGCATTAATTTGATCTTTATACTGTTTACCAGCTTTGAATTTCAAAAAATCTTTTGATTCTATATCATGAAAAATTTGTTTTTCAGTATTTTTATCAATTAATAAATCTATATAAAGTTGAGGTTGGACCCTAAAATGATGATTGCAATGATGGCAAACAAACATGTTTTTTTCTAATTCAGGACGGTATAAAATCTCAGAACAGGATAAACACTTATCCCATAGGCCATCAGGTATAGATTTCTTCTCTGGATCTTTAAATTTTTTATCTTTACGAGTAAACCAAGACATATCATTATTTTTGTAAACGCATTACAATAGCATCAGCTCCATCAGAATAATATTTATTACGTATCTGAATTTTCTCAAATCCTACATTTAAATAGAGACTAATCGCTGGGAAATTACTTCGTTTAACTTCTAAAAATACGAATGAATTAATTGGCGTTTCTTCTAGAATATGGTGAATTAATTTTTTCCCATAACCATTCTGTTGAAATTTCGTGTCTATAGCCATATTAATAATATGAACTTCATCAGGACCAAAACGAACCATGCAATATCCAATAATATTATTATTAATATTTAAAACCCAAGTCTTACCATTAATCTTTCCATCTAACAACTCTACTCGAATCATTTCATATGACCAAGAGTTATGATGAAATACCTTGCCCTCTATCCTATATATACTATCAATATCATCTAATGTAGCAGGAATTATATGCGGTTTATCCATTTGCATTATTTATTTCAAATTCTGCTATATATTCTGGTACAAGTTCATAGGGCTTTTCTATAATCCAATCATCAAAATTATGAATGGCTAATTCTCCAATATATTTGGATGATGGTTGGGTATTAAAGATACTGTTTGATTTAGATATCAATCTATCACAATTAGATTGAAATGAGTTCTCATCCTTCAAATGATCAATAAATAGATTAATATCTCCAATCAACGGTTTTTTCTGAGGTATGGGTAACCCATTATCCCATTGAAACTCTTGAAAATAAACTTTACTAGAATGAGAATACACAATCCCATTTAATGGTTCTATCCTCTTCAAACTATAGGCAAGTGATTGAATTGTAGGTACCGGAATAATTGGAAGATTTTGAGCAAACGCAATTCCCTTTGCAAACCCTAACCCAATTCTTAGGCCAGTAAAAGATCCAGGACCAATACTAATAGCTATAGCATCTAAACTATCTAATGAGATGTCGCTATCTTTTAAAAGTTCTTTTATAAATCCTGGCAAAATCTCAGCATGTTTTCTATTTGATTCTCGTTCAATTGTTGACATAATCTTATTTCCATTGAAAACGGATACACCACAAATTGTTGATGAAGTTTCAATCGATAAAATTATTTTAGATCTCAACTTTTAATCCTCTAATATTAATTTTCCGAGATTCTATCTGATTTTCTAATCTAGAAAATTCTAAGAATATTGTATTTGAAGGCAAAGCATCTATAATTAGATCTGCCCATTCAATGATAGTAACACCATCATCTGGGTCTAAATATATTTGCCCACCGATATTCATAAAATCGTTAACACTATTAAGTCTATAAGCATCAATATGATAAAGTCTATGAGGTTTGCCATTATATTCTGAAACCAGTTTAAATGTTGGAGAACCAACATTTTCATTAATTTTTAAGGCTTTAGCATATCCTTGAGTAAAAGTTGTTTTTCCAGTTCCTAGATTTCCTATTAACCCTAAGACAGATCCGGATGGTAATACCTTAGCCAACTTAAAAGCAAGTTGATGAGTCTTCTCAATAGAATTTGAATCAAAAATCATCAAACCCTACTTTTCATAATAGCAACTGGTACCATAATCTCTTCCATAGAAATACCACCATGTTGAAATGAATTTTTAAACTTTGCTTGATATCTGTGAGCTTGATTTGGATAAATAAAATACGCATCATCTCTGGCAATTAAGTAAGTCGGCTGCGCACCAAATGCAGGTAATTTATATTCATTAGGGTCTGTTATGAGCAAGCCATTTTTATTTTTTGTATTGAGGTTTCTTCCTACCTTATAACGAACGCCAGATGATGCATCTTTATCCGCCGCAACCATAACATCTCGTTGCACTCTAATAGAACCATGATCACTCGTTAAAATAACTGTATAATTATGATCACTTAATTGTTTTAAAACTTGAAGTAACCATGAATTTTTTAACCAAGACTTAACGGCAGTTCTATATCCAGATTCATCTGGGACCATCTCTTTTAACACATCCATTTGTGAACTTTTATGAGCGAGTATATCAACAAAATTAACTACTAAAGCCAGCATATCTATTTGGATATAGTCTTTTATACGATTTTGAAATTTCAACCCTTCTTCAACTGCCCATATTTTATGATAATAAATGGATTTATTATTTAGTTTCATATTGTTTAATTGATCTTTCAAAAATTGATCTTCATATTGATTCAAGCTAGGTGCATTATCCCTTATGTCCTGACCTTGTTTAGGGTATTTTTTTATGATATCAGAAGGAAATAACCCGGAGAATATTGCATTTCTAGAATAAGGTGTAGCTGTTGGCAAGAGTGAAAATTTATGATTTATTTCAATATTGAAGAATGGTTCTAGCAAGGGCTGAATAGATCTAAAATGGTCATGGCGCATACAGTCCACGACTAATAGACAAACCTTATCTCCATTATCTAATACTGGCTTTACAAAATTATTTACAACATCAATTGATAGATTTGGGCGATTATTTGTATTTAACCATTTAGTATAATTTGCATCAATAAAATTTGAAAATTCACGATTACATGTTTGAATCTGCTCTTCTAATATAGAGCCAAGACCAGTATCCTTATATTGATCAAATTTAATCTGCCAATTAACAAGTTGATCATATAGTTGCCACCAATCATCTGATGAAAGATCATTCTGTAAACGAGAATTAATTTCTTGAAATTCTTTTAAATAATCACTCGTGATTTTTTCTTCTCGAAGTTTTATCATTTCGAGTATTTGTTTACAAGCCATAAAAATTTGACTTGGATTCACAGGCTTAATAAGAAATTGTTCTACTTGACTAGTAATTGCTTCATCCATAAGCCATTCATCTTCGGTTTTTGTAATCATTATAACCGGTATATTAGAACGAATTTTTTTTAATATTGATAATGTCTCCATTCCATCCAAACCAGGCATAGACTGATCAAGCAGAATAAGATCAAAATCATTTTTTTCCGTTAATACGGTACCATCTTGGCCATTAGATGCCTGTGTAATTTCATAACCTTTCTCTTCTAAAAAAAGGATATGGGGTTTTAAATGATGTATCTCATCATCAATCCAAAGGATTTTTCCACGAATATTATTCATACGATTAATAAAAAAATTTATATATTATATAAACTAAAAAATTTCTCAATTTAAAAAACTATTTAGATGTCATCGTCCAAACACCATCCCAATCACTGCTAGGAGGATTATCTTGAAAAGCCTTACATCTATTAATATAAACCAATGACGGCGTTGTATTTCGAGATTCAAATTTTTCTTCAAGAGATTCTGCTTTTGTAAACATACTGATCGATTGATCCCATTTTTGTTGATAATATAAGTCTAATCCTTTCTCAAATGTTTTAATGAGTTCAATATTTGAATTACTAATATTATCTTTATGATCAATTAATTCATATACTTTAACTGGAATATTTTTCCCCTTTACCCTTACAAAATCTAAAAGTCTAAATAAAAAATCAGTTTTCGCATTCTCATAAATATTCTCTCCAACAAAATTGTAAACACCATACTGCTTAGCAGAAGATTCTAATCGTGCAGCAAGATTCACAGTATCTCCCATCATTGTATAATTCATTCTCATTTCAGACCCCATATTTCCTGTAACCATTTTACCTGCATTCAATCCGATTCTATGTCTCATAGAGTAAACAATCTCTGGCCAATCTCCTTCACCTTTCCATTTTTCTCGTAATCGATCTAATGCACTTTGCATAGCTAATGCAGTAGTACATGATTTTTTTTCATGCTCTTCTACCGGAACTGGTGCTCCATAAAAAGCAACAATCGCATCACCAATATATTTATCCAACGTCCCCTCATGAGTTAGAATTACATCGGACATAACTGTAAGATATTCATTCATTAAGGATACCATCTTTTCAGGTTCTAAAGCTTCAGAAAAGGTTGAAAAATTTTGAATATCTGAAAAGAATGCAGTATGATACCCCTCCACACCACCAAGTTTAGGAGCTTGTTTTTCTTCATACATTTTATTCAATACATCAGGTGAAATATATGTACCAAAGGTCTCCCTTAAGAATTTTTTATCTTGTTGTTCATTTAAAAATTGAAAAATAATATTACTCGAATATGTCAACATCAATCCCGCAATAGGTGCAACAACTGGCATAATATATGATTCTCCAGGGTGTGGTAACTCCACTTGTAAATAATGATATAATTTATTATGTATAGACTGAGGAAGGATATTTGATAAAGTAGATTTTATAATCCATAAATAATCATTAGTAAACATTCCCATTGCAATTGAATAATAAACTAGGCCAATAGAAAAAATTACAATACCAGCGACTATCGGATGAAGCTCCACTTTTGTTACTAAAAGATAAGCCAATGAACATAAGGTCAATATTAGAAGAAAATGCACAAAGGGGTACCCTGATCCCTGTGCTAAAAAGCGTGTAGTTTTACCACCGAATACTCGAATATAATTATTATGAATTATAGTTTGAATTGCATTAGCATGAGTTTCCATCCCTGGTGTAAGTTGACTCATATCCATGTAATTGTAAAACGGTGTAGACTTGACATCATGAAGCACTTCTACGTTTACACCCAGTATGACAATCTTATTGTAAAAGGGTGATTGAGTAATATCAAAATCATTACCAATGCCCATAAGTTCCATCATTTCATCACGCTCAGATTGATCATCAATAGCCAAAATCCAATCAGGTATTTCACCCGGCATAAATTGACTCATCCAATCTAAATCTTCTGGAAGTTCATAATCTTTAGTATCTAGAATCTGGGCTAGTGAAAAACGAGGGAATGTACCCCAAGGCTTAATGTTATCTATGCCAGGAACTTTATAGCCTGATGGCGGTCCATAGTAATTCACTAGAAAATTATTTGTTTTACCATAAGCCTTAATATTTAAACTTCCAAAATTCCAAGTTAATGTTTTTGAGTCAAATTCAGGAACTGCATCATCAGGAATATCTAAATATGCCTTGACACATTTTAATCCTAATGTTAAATAGGCTTTCTCGGGATTATGAGCCATATAACCCGCAATACTATATTTTCTTGAAAAACCATCAATATCCAGCATATCATTAATGAGACCGGTCTCAGGATTTGCTTCCATAATTTCTGGGACAGGATAGGCAATATAATGAGGTGGAATTCGTGTTGGTTCCATCACCATTTTCACATCCATTACAATTTTGGTGCCATTCTCTTGTGCTTTTCTAATCGATTCTGCCAAAAGAATATCTCCATGCCCAGGTAGATATTGTTGAAAATCTGGTGGTAAATTTCCACTTACACTACGTAGATACTCAGATCGTGCATCAGGTGAGTCAAATTGAATATCAAAAGCAATAACTTTTGCTCCAGCTTTTGTTAGATTATCAACAGCTCTAGCCCAAATATCGCCTCTTGGATAAGGCCAAGGAACTTTATTATCTTTCAGTAATCTCCATGCTTCATCATCCACTTCGACTAATACTATGTCAGTTCCTATATCAATTAATGTTGAATCGCTAGCACGCCATCCGGTTAATGGACCTCGTACTTTATGGAACCTATAATCATAAGTTTTTAATTCTAAAAAATCAAAAACACCAACCCAATGTAAAAAACAGGTCACCAAAATAGCACCCAATGTTAAACCAAGATCAATCGAATGCTCTTTAAAAAATTTTATAATATTATTTATCAAAATCTATAACCTAATGTAATAAACATTCCTGAACTATTAATGGACCAATTCTCATTTGCTTCGTCAATCTTACCATCTTTATCATTATCAATTTCATCTTTATTGTAGACTTTACTATCATTTATTCTGATAGTACCATTAAGGCTCAATGTTAATTTAGTCACAATATCATAGTCACATCCAAATTTGCTACCATACAGCCTGATTGATGTATCATCTTCTTTACCATTTGTCATGAAATCAAGGCCTCCCCTAAATCTAAGTTTATTACTTAACATAGAGTATTGTACAGAAGAATTAATAGCTGTCCAGTTACTTTCTACAACATATCTATTGAAAGACTCATCTAAATATGGCGTCGCAAGTCTAGTAGAGTTAAAGGATAGAGATGTCTTTAATGGTATTTGAAATCTAGATGATATAGTAGCAGATAAAGATTGAGTCTCTGATTTCTGAAATAAATAATCTTTTCTTCTTTCTGAAGCCAAATTATCAGAATAAGAAATACTGTTTACATTAATAGATGTAGTCGTCGTTACTCTTCCAAAATTACCAGGAATATTTACAGAAGCCGTAATATTCAGAGCTCTGGAGTCTTCTCTGTAATCACTTATAAAGTTTCCAAAATTATCTACATTTATAGTATCTAAACTATTATCCTTGCCAATAGATTGAATATTTAAAACAATTGTCGGAGCTCCTGGACCTGGAACAAGTGTAGTATTGAGAGATATAGTGTTTGTTTTTAATGGAGATACTACAGTTTCAGATAATTTATTATCCTTATACTTATACCCCACTACAATCATAAGTCGCCTACCTAAAGTCGATAACCGATCATTAATTGTAAACTCACGAATATTATTCGTAAGATAAGGATTACCAAAACTCTTATACTCTGATCCTATTTGACGATATTCCATGAATAAGTTATTGAACGAATAACTACCTTTGACTCTAAAATAGAATGCTGATGCTGGCATATTTATTATTGCCCGAAATAAATTTTTCTCGGCTGCTACAGGATCCAAAGGGAGGATAGGTGTCATATAGAGAGGATTGATTGTAAAATAAGTACCATAATTTTCAATAAATTCACCAATATCTTCTACAGGATATTGCTCTAAAATTTTTCCATCTTCCAATGTATCAAGCAATAAATCTAATGTATCTGTAGTCGGAGCAGCTGCCCAAATATTTGAATTACTTAAACTCATATTCCACGCGAATTGAAATACCATTTTTCTATTATCTAAAGCTGTCTCAAGATCAAATCCTAAAGCCAAGTTCTCTTTTGGAGTTGCATGAGACCAATATTTTTTTGGAATCCTTAAAGTATCTCCGTTAACTTGTAGAGAATCTAAAAACTGGTCATATGAATATTCTTCTAAATTATAATTTGGATACAATGTTGTGTCCATTGAAAATATACTAGAATTAGATGTCGTTGAATCTATATTTATAGCATCAAAATCATCCTTAGCTTTTAAAAAATGTATTCCCCCATTAAATACTCTGAATAAAGATACCCCAATTCTTCCTGCAGTAACCTGTTGAGGAAAAGTATACCCCGTACGATGTAATTTAAATGTATAACCATCCGTTGAATCATAGTCCGTGTCATTTAGTGCGAGTTCATAGGCACCATCAATACCAGTTTGACCTTGGACTGTCCGAGAAAAGTATCCATTTACATAATGAAAATCTAACCATGGCATATCCACATGTATATGACGTCCATTAACTCTTTTACCATCTAAAATAAATGGAGAAATAGCAGGATATACATCACCATAGTGTAAATTAAGATAATCAGTAATTTGAATAGATAAAGTAGAACGATTTAATGCCTGTAAATATTTTGACTCTCTACTTGTATTTCTTAGAGTCATTCTTGCTTTTATCCAACTCAATTCAGCATCAATTTTTCCATTTAATTCATGCTGATTAATTGTGATCCCAGATGCTGTATTTGAAGATGATTTACCACTTATAGAACCTTTATAGCGAAATGATTCAGAAACATTTTTCATTGCCTTATTCACATTAAAAGACCATTCTACTGGTGTGACATCTACTCCAAAAGTAGTTTTAAATAATAATTTAATTGAATGTAAGCCAACATCTAGTTCATTGTCTGGAACTAGTGATAATACATCTCCAGAAATAATCGATAAGTCAGTTAAGTCTTTACCATCTAATAAAATTTGATAATCAGATTGATCAACGTTAGGCGCATTAAATAATGATGCTGATATTACAATTTCATCTGGTCGATTAATCGAGCCATCTTCTGGTGATAGAATTAAAATATCTGCATCAACATATTTTCCAGATAAATTACGTTTTTTAACCTTTTGCCCACTCAATTGAAATACATCATTTTTACTTTTTTGTAAAGCCGCTACTTTTATACTTAGCGGATTAGCAAAAGGATCATCTGATTTAGGTAATGATATTCTTCCTCCATCAATTTTATTTAATATGGTTACATATTCAATCCCCGGTTCAATAACCCTATCACCAGATATAGTTCCAACCCAAGATCCATTATTATAAACCATTGGTATTTCTTGAAAACTCATCTCTCCTGTAGTCCTGAAAAATAGTATACCAGAAGTAATTTGTTCATCAATTAGAATTAATTGAGATATCAAGACGGCATCTCCAACATTTACATTGCCAGGGTTGGAATGAAAATATATATCATTGGACTGTGAATATGCCCTCGAAATAATACATATATATATTATTATCAGAACATAGTCCCGAAAAACACGGCTATACATGGGGGTTATTTTATTAGATATTATTGAGAAGGGGAAGATTATTGATAATCAATAATCATAACTCGTTGTTCCCCATTTGGCCCTTCGAGATAGATTCTAATAGATGAAGGCCCATCTTGTGAATCATCACTAGGATCATCCGGTACCGAATTTGGATCCGTTTCATCAACCCCTAATTGACCATCAGGAGTTGAAACACCAGTAGTACCTTCAGATACATCCACTTCTTGTCCAGTTTCAGTATTAACCAAACCAACTAAACCCTCAATACCAATTATTTGATCACCTGCTATAGGATCAGTAATTAACCAAAAATCAGTACCTTTCACTGATGCAACTGATGTTGGGGTTTGAATAATAAAATCTGAATTTTGCTTTGTAACAGTCGCACGAACTGTTCCCGCATCCATATTAATTTTTTTTGATATACTAGCTGCAGTTCTCTGACCAGTAATTACAGCTTCTGAGTTTTCTTTTAATTTAAGTGTCGATTTATCATCTATAAAAATAACGGCGGCAAAACCAGATTTCCCTGTTCTTAGTTTATCACCATCAGATAAAATCGTTCCAGGCTTAAGATTACTATAGTCACTGGCACTTTTCCTCATTATCTCCACATTACCTTTTACTTTTGTCGCAACGGCAATTTTATCGGCAAATACAACTGATAACACAAATGATACTAAAATTAATATTTTAATTTTTTTCATTACTATTCCACTGCTATCGATTGTATTTGATAGTTATTACTTAGTATTTGGTTTAAAAGATAATTCACACTCGCTTCATCAACTGTGATTCCATTAATTTCAATTTGACCAGTTGGGTTATATCCCTGTAATTCATTACCTGAACCAAATAAAGCATTAAATTGATCTTCACCTAATGTTTGCTGAAGCATCATCAATAGAGGATTTGTAATAGCGCCAGCAGTCTCCACTTCACCTGTTGTTCCAATTTTAAATGCGAAAATAGATGATAGCATTTCTTCTGCTCCAGCAGTGGTTGGCATTGTCATCATAATTTGCCATCCATATACTTTACCTTCTTGTAAAGGTTGTGCTCCACTAAACGGATATTGAAAACTGTTAAGATTATCGATAAGATACCAATCTTCATTTTGATCAAATGGTAATACTCTTTGATCATCCATAGCGTCTTCTAGAGAGCTATGAGTTTCAGAATTAAATTCCGCAACACGAATAAATGTATTACATCCCGCACAAGGCTGAGAAAACCATTGGAATATTGGAAATGTTGTATATTGAACATTATCTAAGGTATCTGAGATAGCCCCTCCAGGAGATTCAAGACTAATAGATACAGGAGATTGAACGACTATTGTTTTAGATTTCTGAGCAAGAACATTACCTCCAGCATCCTCAACTTGAATTAAAAATGTATATTCGCCATCTGAAATTTTTCCACTTGCCAAAATACTCTGGATAATTGCTTCTGCCTGCTGGGGGTCTAAGCTGTTCTCAACACTCCCAGAGAGCTCTAAACTATTTGGTGGTGATGCCATATCATAGATTGTTGTTGTTTCAGAAGATATATCTCTATTATCAAGGATTACTGATGCTTGTAGATCAAAAGGATTGGTTAAAACTTCTATGATGGTCGTTTCGGTATTAATCCCTAATGCTGGTGAAACCATAGATGCAATAAATCGAACCTGAACAGTTACAGGATATTCTTCCGATGCAAGTGTAAGTCTAAAGATTTGTACATTTGTTGCACCAGTACTAAGATCAAAGCTACTCACATAATAAGTAGCATATTCATAAATCTCTCCTTCTAGAGTGACATTAGAATTATTCTGAGCTAGGCCTGGCTTTAATAGTGCAAGGATAAGAAAAATTATTTTAGTTTGTTTTATCATTTTATTTAACATTCTATGTAACACGAATATAGCAAAATTTAAAGAACATTACTCATGGTAAACAGTGTAAAATAGTTTATTGTGGCATATGTCACAATAAAAAAGCCCCAAAATATTTAGGGCTTTTTTTAAAGATTCCCGGCAACGTCCTACTCTCCCACGCTGGTTTCCCGCGCAGTACCATCGGCGCTGTTGGACTTAACTACCGAGTTCGAAATGGGATCGGGTGTTTCCCCAACGCTATAGCCACCGGAATAAATTTTTGGAAATTGGGCCAAGTTCATATTTAAGAATAAAAGCTTGATAAAGCCTTTCGGCTAATTAGTACCACTCGGCTGAATGCATTACTGCACTTACACCTATGGCCTATCAACGTTGTAGTCTCCAACGAGCCTTATTACCATATAGGTAGGGAAATCTAATCTTAGGGTGGGTTTCGCGCTTATATGCTTTCAGCGCTTATCCTGTCCGAACGTAGCTACCCAGCGATGCCCCTGACGGAACAACTGGTA
>MDTC01142154.1_pt1 | contig 14379 bp, 11 predicted proteins | sample 811181 | NCBI WGS metagenome assembly MDTC01 (sample SAMN05326644, study PRJNA326480) | marine metagenome | isolation source: seawater | place: Pacific Ocean: North | collected 2011 | reverse complement strand
GTAATGGAAGATTGTGGATAAAAAGTGAAATCTCTTGGAAAATTCAGGCGTCAGTTTTTTCGTTGGAGAATTCGTTCATTCGGTGGACGAAAAAGGTCGTATCACGATTCCCTCGAAATGGCGTATCGAGGGCGGGGAGAACACTTATCTAGCGCTCCCGAATCCAGGAGGGTATGTAACTGTTTATCCCCCGAAAATGGTTGCTCGACTAGAGGAAAAGGTCGCGGAGGCGAGAATGAGCGATGCAACAGCTCAAGCCCTTTTGATGGAACTTTTTTCAAAGGCGCATTCATTTGGTTGCGACAAGCAAGGGCGAATCAACTTAAACGACAAGTTGCTAGGTCATGCAGATATTCACAAAAAAGCGGTCTTAGTCGGCAACTTCTCGGCCTTTGCCGTTTGGGGGCAGCACCGTTACTCGGCTCGCGGTCAAGCGTCCGAAAGAACAATTTTCGATGCGATGAGGGACCTGGGGTTATGAGATCCGCACTTTTTCATATACGACGGTTTTGGGGATTTCCGTCTTTGGAAGGGGAGTTTGGTGCGTTTCTTTCTCAGGTTCCTCGCGTCATCGATTTATTTTCATATTGCCTTTTTTTGCCCCGTGCATGCTCCGCCCCACTTTTCACCCCCCAATTAGCGCCTGGAGGGCGCATTCTGTAAGAATTCGGACCCAAGTAATAAATATTAAATGTTTTGCGGCACGGCTGAGTTCGTCTGCGCTCCTTCAAAGGTGAGGCATATACCAGTACTTCTAGATGAGGCATTGGATGCTCTTGCCTCTGGTTCTGCAAAACGCTACTTGGACTGTACGTTTGGGGGAGGTGGGCATACGCGGGCTCTTCTCGAGTCTTGTGAGGCAACTGAGGTTGTTTCTTTGGATTGTGACCCAGACGCATCCACTAGAGCTGCTCTTTTGTCAGAAGAATACGGTGAGCGATTTCGGTTTTGCGATCTAAGCTTTCAATGCTTAGATGAGGCGAGCTCGGAGGGAGAGTTTGATGGCGTTCTGTTCGATTTAGGCATCTCGTCCTTTCAGCTGGCGGAAGCAAGCAAAGGTTTTTCTTTTAGGCTAGATGCCCCTCTGGACATGCGTTTGAACCCCAGGGAAGGACAGGGTGCTGCTGAATTTTTAGAAACGGCTACTAGGGAAAGCCTTGTAAGGGCCGTTCGTGAATATGGAGAGGAGCGACGCTGGAATCGAGTAGTTAATTCAATTTTAGAAGCACGTGGCACTGGAAAACTTCAGCGTACGGTAAGTGCTGCCGAAGTTGTGTCACGAGCTATTGGAACCACGGGTAGGAAGCCTCGAATTCATCCTGCAACAAAGACTTTTCAAGGTATTCGAATTGCGATAAATGGTGAGTTGGAAGCCGTTGCGGTAGCATTGCCAAAAGCGTTTAGGGCATTGAAGGCGGGGGGGGTTCTTGTGGTAATCGCTTTTCATTCACTTGAGGATCGTATTGTTAAGCGCTTCATGCGACGCATGGCGGGCAGGCCGGAGCATCGCCGTGATTCTCGTTCGGTTCACGAGCGGGTTGCATACGCTAAGCTCACTTCGACCAAGGCTGTCAAGCCGTCACCTGAGGAGCTAGAGCGTAATACAAGAAGTAGGTCTGCTCGAATGCGTATTCTCCAAAAGGTTTCACAACCTGCACTCTAATGGCGAAATCCAAAGATAGGAGGTTTACTCGTTTTGGCGCAGCAGTGATCCTACTGTCGCTTGCTGTCTTCGGTTTTTGCTCACTAGGGATTGTATGGTTTAGAATGGAGATATCTGAAAATGCTTCGACTTGTGGTTCATTGGAGGACGAACGAGAAAAGGTTAACCGCCGATTAAGAGCATTGCGTGGGCAACGGTCAGCCTACATGAGACCCACGCGTTTGGCGGCATTAGTCAAAGATAGGCTTTCGATGCCACCTGCTTCGAAGCAGTTTTATATTAGCAAAGACGACATGGAAAGACTTCTATATTCAGATGACTCGAGGATTGGGATAAAACGGTCGGGAATACTTGCTAGGAATTCCATCCAATGAGAAGTGCATTCCTGAGTCCAGTTCGGTTTTATTTGGTATTTGCCGCAATAACTTGTGTTTTCTGTTCTCTTGCGGGTCGCCTAGTCTACTTACAGGTTGTCAAGGGTGATGCATTAAGAGATTCGGCTCAAAATGCTCGTCAAAATTTTTCAGTAGTTTTAGCTCGAAGGGGTGATGTCGTTGACGCAAAAGGTAATCTACTCGCTACGACTCGTTCCTTAGTTGAGGTAGGTGTAGATCCACAAGCCGTTAATGTAGACGATATTGTGAAGATACCTCAGCTTGCTGAATTGTTGCAAGTCTCCGAGAAGGAAATTACCACGGCTTTTTTTAACAAGACTCGTCCTGGTAATCAGTTTAGCAGAGAGGTTCGCCCGATTCGATGGGCGAAGATAGCCGATGATGTGGATGAGGATGTTTACAGGAGATTAATGAATCTGGAAATTCAAGGAGTTTACGGAAATTTTAAGCATTCACGACTTTACCCCGGAAATAAACTGGCTTCACACGTAATTGGGTTTGTTAACAAGGAAGGTGTTCCATCAATGGGAGTGGAGAAGACTGTTGATTACTATCTTCGCGGCCAATCGGGATGGCGTGAGTGGGAAAGAGATGGTCGTCGTCGAGAACTTTTGCAATACCGATCGAGAGAAGTCTTGTCCGAAGATGGACTGAATGTCGAACTGTGTATCGATAGGATGGTTCAGGACATGGCGGAGCGTGAGTTGGCTTTGATTGTAGAGGAATACAAGCCAATAAGTGCTAGCATTATAGTAAGCGAACCATCTACCGGATATGTCTTGGCCATGGCAAATGCACCAGATTTCGATCCAAATAAATTCAACAATTATGAGATGGGTAATCTGCGAAACCGCACGATGACAGACGTATACGAACCAGGATCAGTATTTAAGATCGTAGCCGCTGGTGCAGCGATGAATGAGAACTTGGTTTCGGTAGAAAGCATTATCGATTGCTCAACTTCAATTACGATGCGTGGAAGTAGAAAGTATCGACTGCCTCGAGATGATCATCCTCTAGGAAAAATAAGCGTCGAGGGCGTTGTAGTTCAATCCAGCAACAGGGGAGTTGCTCAATTAGCCATAATGCTAGGTGATCGTAGATTTTACGAATATTGCAAGAGTTTTGGTTTTGGTGCTAGAACTGGCATAGGATTTAGGGGTGAACGCAAGGGTACTCTTCATCCACCAAGGCGGTGGGACGGATTAACTATCACTAGAATGCCAATGGGTCACGCAGTAAGCGTGACGCCAATGCAAATGCACTCTGCTATGTCAGCAGTTGCAAGTAATGGAATCTTGATGAAGCCTCAAGTGGTCAGGAGGGTGTTTGATTCTGAAGGGAAAACAGTGGTTGAATTCAAACCGAGAAGCGTTCGAAGAGTGTTGAGATCGGAAGTGGCAGGAAAATTAACGGGTATGCTAGAAAAAGTTGTATCGGAAGGTACTGCAAAAAAAGCTCAAGTTAAAGGCTACCTAGTTGCAGGTAAGACAGGGACTACAAAAAAAATAATAGAAGGACGATACTCAGATCGTCACCATATTGCGTCATTTGTTGGATTCCTGCCAGCAAACGATCCTCGAATCGTGATTTCCGTGATCGTTGATGAACCAAAGATGAAACCGGGACGGATAGGTTATGGAGGTAGTGTAGCTGGTCCATCTTTTCAACGAGTCGCAAAAGAAGTTATCAGTTATTTGGGGGTGCGGCCGAATCAAACTGATGAAGAATTGGCAACAACGCAAAACAGAAGGACTAGAGCCTTGTAGGATTTCAATGTAAACTAATCTGATCATGAAAACGCAAACTGACCAAAATAAAGATCTGGCTATTGACTTCCGCGAGCGAATGAGAGGGATCATGCCATTGAGGCAGCTTATGCCTGAAACGGACTGCGATTTGAGAGGTAATTCGAGTTGCTTGATCAGTGATCTTGTAACCGATAGCAGGAGAGTTTCTCCAGGATCTCTATTTTTCGCTTTCGCTGGTTCTCGCGTTGATGGTAACTCTCACATCCAAGAAGCCGTTGACCGTGGAGCAGCGGGGATTGTGACTGGCGAAGATCATGTCGACCACTCAGGAGTTGCATCTCTGCATGTATCTGACGCTCGAAAAGCATTGGCTCGTTTTGCTCGTCGTTATCATGGTTGGCCAGATAAAACATTACGTGTTTCGGGAATAACCGGAACCAATGGTAAAACTACCGTCACCGCATTGAGTCGACATCTAATGGAGCGTTCAGGTCGTCCCGTTGGATTAGTCGGAACAGTCAAATACCATTTAGGAGATAGAGAAATTCCATCTTTTAAGACGACTCCTGAGTCGGCTGATTTATATGCGATGCTGCGAAGTATGTTGGCTGCAGGATGTTCAGAAGCTGTCATGGAAGTTAGTTCACACGGAATTCACCAGTCTCGTGTCAATGGACTACACTTAGAAGTAGCAGCTTTTCTTAACTTGAGTCGCGACCATCTTGATTATCACGGAACGATGGAGGACTATTTTTCTGAAAAAAGAAGAATTTTTACTGGGAGCAATGGATCTTTACCGAAAGTGGCAGTGGTCAATGGTGATTGTCCTTATGGACAGAGACTTCTTGACGAAATTCCCACTCAAGTTCGAAGCATAACATTTGGTGAGGGCAGAAATAGTGATTTTCGCGTTCGGGATATATCATTATCGGCTGAAGGCAGTGAATTTGTTTTGGATTGCCCCGAGGGTTCTATAGTCACTCGAAGCCCAATGCTTGGTCGTTACAACGTGATGAACATAGCGGCGAGTTTGGCAATTGTTTACTCAATGGGCTTTTCTGTTTCAAAGGTCGTCCATAAGGTGGGTACCTTCGACGGGGTGGATGGTCGAATGGAACCAATTGAGAGAGGGCAACCTTACAAAGTGTTGGTTGATTATGCTCACACCCCTGATGCACTTCGCAATGCACTAGGTATGTTGCGCGAGTTTACCCATGGAAAACTACATCTAGTTTTTGGCTGCGGAGGTGATAGAGACAGAGGTAAAAGAATGGAAATGACTCGAGTGGCTTCTGCAGGTGCAGACGAGTCTTGGGCTACTTCGGACAATCCTCGAACTGAACCACAAGGTGATATTTTTAGGGATATGAGGAAAGGTCTTCCCAAGCGATCGAAGGTAAACTTTGTGGATGATCGTAGAAGGGCTATTAGTTTGGCCCTGGATGCATCTGAAAATGATGACTGCCTACTAATTGCAGGTAAGGGACATGAAGCTTTTCAAGAGGTTCAGTACACATCCATTCCATTCGATGATCGTCTTGTTGCCGACGAATTATTGAATGCAAAATCGTTAGGATTCTAATGCCGTTTTTTGACCCCGAATCATTAGCCGAATGGTCAGGAGGAGAGTGGAATCGCTCTCCGCGAAACTTAGTTTCAGGCTTCTCTCATGATTCCCGAAGGATGGAGTCGGGTGAAATGTTTGTTGCTGTAAGAGCGGAACGTGACGGGCATCACTTTTTAAGAGATGCAGCTAAATTAGGAGCATCATCTGCTCTGGTTGATCATTTCGTCGCCGACTCCGACCTGCCTCAACTCAAAACGTCCGATGTTGGCGAGGCGTTTCTTCGGATAGCTCACATGCACCGCAGAAATTTTGAAGGAAAGATTATCGGCGTTACCGGAAGTTGCGGCAAGACATCTACAAAAGACGTACTTCAACTTTTATTTGGTTATGATACATGTTTAGCGACCAACGGCAATTTTAACAATTTGTTGGGTGTTCCACTGACTTTGCTCCGCATTGAATGTTCCGTCCATCTTAAAGCAGTTGTTGAGGCGGGTATCAATCGAATCGGGGAGATGGATCAATTGGCTAAGGCAATTGCTCCCGACCTTACTTTAGTCACCATGGTGGCTTCAGCTCATCTTGAGGGATTGGGAAGCGAGATTAAGGTGGCTCAAGAAAAAGCTAGGTTAATTCAAGATTCCGGAACCGTTAAGACAGCAATCTTTCCAGAACATTGCTTACAATTCGATGAATTTCGTGAGGTCCAAGAGAGCGAGGTGGAATGCCTTGTACTCAAGTATGGGGACCCCATGGAGGAACCTCCCAAGGGATTCCTCTTTTTCGATACGAAGACTGAAACAAACATGGTTGGGGATGCCGCGTCGCTAAGGCTAAGGCGACGCGGCTACCCACCCCTATCACTACCTCTTCCGATTGTATCTGAGGGAATGGCTAGTAATTGCGCTCTAGCCGTGGCAGCAGCTTTGGAACTGGGTGTTTCGGAAGATGAAATATTTGAACGCCTGCCCCAATATAAACCCTCGGCCCTAAGGGGCAAATGGCTACAGGGCCGAGGGAATTTTTACTATGTTGATTGTTACAACGCAAATCCGGCGTCTATGCTGGATGCGATCCGCTTCTTTCAGCGCCAAGCCCAAGACCTTCCAAAACTTTTGACTTTGGGCGGAATGGAGGAGCTAGGAGATGAAGGCCCCAGGTTACACCAAGACACAGGCTCTAAAATTAATATTGGTCCATCCGACAAGGTACTCCTCGTCGGTGAAAAAGCTCAATGGTTGAAGGCTGGGATTCTTCGTTCTGGAATTGAAAAAGAATCGATTCAATCTGTTGGTGACGTACTGGAGGCCAAGTCCCTAGTAAGCGAATTCGAAGGAGCAGTTTTACTGAAGGGGAGCAGGGCAAACGCTTTGGAAACTCTCGTGCCCAATTGGGCAACGGAAGAGGGCAAGATGGATTATGCAGGATGCTGACTTATCTTCAAAGCCTAGAGGACCTTTTCGGCCCTTTGCGATTGTTTCAATTCATTTCTGTTCGTGCTATGATGTCGGGCTTGACTTCGCTTTTTCTTGGGTTCTATCTCGGTCCGCGCCTGTTTGCCATCCTTCGCTCATTGGACGCCCGCCAAGCATTTCGAACCGAAGAGGAAGTAGGAGAACTTGCAGGATTGCACAAAGAGAAGGCGAGTACTCCTACGATGGGAGGCATACTCATTTTTGTTTCGGTGGTATTCTCTTCATTGCTTTGGGCCGATCCGAACATTTACGTAGTAACTGCTTTAGTAGTTTATGCAATGCTGACCGTGGTAGGGTTTTCAGACGATTACCTAAAGGTCGCAAAGAGGAACAGCAAGGGGTTACCCGGAAAAATGAAACTGCTCGGTCAACTAATAGCGGTTTCGGTAGCCATATACCTGTTAATTGGTCCTGTCGGCGAAATGCTTACGGGTATCAAGGGAAATGCCTCGGGAAGCGCTGCAGAAATGTCACAGCTGTGGGTACCTTTCTACAAGGAAGTCTTGTGGGAGGCAATGCCTTTGACAGCCATTTTCGTACTGTTCTTTTTTACACTTTGCGGCTCGAGCAACGCGATAAATCTAACGGACGGATTGGATGGGCTGGCAATAGGTTGCACCGTTACGGTTGCACTTGCGTATGGGCTCATGGCTTACGCATCCGGAAACTCAATCATTTCCGACTACCTCCTCATCAGCATGGTTCCTGGCACGGGAGAACTGACCGTAGTCTGCGCATCGCTACTGGGAGGTTGCTTGGCTTTTCTTTGGTACAATTCTCCTCCAGCGGAAGTGTTTATGGGGGATACGGGGTCCTTGGCTATAGGGGGACTTGTGGGAATAATAGCTTTGATGATTCATCAGCCATTCACCTTGGTGATTGTGGGCGGAATCTTCGTCATCGAGGCGGGGTCTGTAATACTACAAGTGGCGTCTTTCAAGTTGACTGGAAATCGCATTTTTCGAATGGCACCCATTCACCATCATTTCGAACTAAAAGGCTGGAAGGAAACGAAGGTAGTAATCCGTTTCTGGATTCTTTCACTTCTATTTGCCATCGTAGGCTTGGCGACGTTGAAACTGAGATGAGGTGGTCGTTGTGAGTAAATTATCTTTGGAATGGGATGAATTGCGGCGTAATCCTGTCGCAATTCTTGGCGCGGGTGTAAGCGGTAGAGGAGTGGAAAAACTTCTACGCTCATTGGATTGGGAATACTCGACCTACGACCAGCAAAGCCGAGCCTTCGGGTGGACGGAGGCAAAGGCTTGCTCGGTCGCGGTTGTGAGTCCGGGTTTTGCCTCGAATCATCCTTGGATCGAAATTGCGACTAAAGCGGGTGTTGAGGTATTTGGGGAAGCCGATTTCGCATCGGCTTTTTGGCCAGGTAAGATTGTGACCGTAACGGGAACGAATGGTAAGACCAGCTTGGTTCGCTTTCTAGCGAAACTATTCAATGAAACCAATAGGCCTGCAGTGGCTACGGGAAACATTGGTTATTCTTTTTCGAACTTGGTTGCCGAAAGGCGTAATAGTTCGATTACGGCGATGCTCGAACTAAGTTCTTTTCAGACGGAAAATCTTAGGATTTTACGGCCGGATGCGGTAATCTGGACAAACATTGATGAGGATCATCTCGATCGTCATGGCGACATGATTTCTTATGTAAGGGCAAAAGGTCGATTGGTCGATAGGTTAGATAGCGGTCTGTTTCTGGCCGGTGTTTCAGTAATTAAGTCAGCTCGCGAAATGGGAGTGACTTTGTCTTGCCAACCCAAAACAATTTCAAGGGAAGATGCAAACCGAGTCTCAGTTCCCGAAGGTTCTCCATTTGGGACTTTTCCTCAACGAGAAAATTTAGCTCTCGCTTTGGCTTTTGCAGATTCGCAGGGAATAAGCGATGAATGCGTGATTAAGGTGGTAGACGAATTTGTTGGTGAACCTCATCGGTTGGAGAAAGTTGCAACCGTTGGCAAAGCGACTTTTTGGAATGATTCGAAGGCTACTAATTTTTCTGCTGCATTGGCGGCTTGCCGAAATTTTGCTGGTAAAGCTTTCTGGATAGGTGGGGGACAATCAAAGGGAGCCGATGAGAAGACATTTGCACACCGACTGCACAAGTGGGTCACCAGAGCTTACCTCATTGGTGAGTCGGGGACTTCACTGGGAAAGAGGCTTTCCGCCTTTGGGGTGCCCACCCATGTTTTCGGTGAATTGACTGAAGCGGTTAAAGCGGCATTCGAAGATGTTAACGATGCCACAGATATTCTTTTCAGTCCAGGATTTGCCAGTTTTGACAGTTATTCAGACTATTCGGAACGTGGGAAAACTTTCGTTCGATATGTTTTTCAATTGAAGGATCGTATGCGTGAGCATACTTCATTTAATCAGGCTTAAAAGATTTTATCAACGGAGAACCGTATCATGAAAATAACTAAAATATTCGGAATTGTATTGTCCTTGCACGTGGGTGTCATCCTCCTCGTGATGTTCCAACCCAGTTGCAATACCTTAAAGAAAGGCAGGGGAGACCAAAACGGAACTACAGAAACTTCTCCTTCTGAGACTGGAGTAGATCCTGCTTTTAACGCAGGTACGGAGACTGATGCTCCGCCAGTCGTGTCAGTACCGGAAACCGCGACAGGTCCACGTTCTTCCCCCACTCGACCCGATCCTGGCGAATTGATCGTTCCCGGAGGGCCGGAAGGAATTGTTAATCCCGCGACGGGGGATGTTACTGGAGTCGGTCTTCGACCCGAGGGACTGGGCGTTTACAAAATCGCCAAAGGAGACACCCTTTGGGGAATTGCCCGCAAGAACAATGTCTCTTTGAATTCCCTCCTCGGCGCAAACCCGGGATTGAGCAAAAATGCCTCATTGCGTATCGGACAAGAAGTACTGGTTCCCGGGGGCGTGATTAAGGCTACAGGCGTAACTGGAGCATCATCCGAACAGGTCGCTACGGGGAGTCCTCCTGTTGTTTCTCCGGGAGCCACTTCCTACGTCATTAAAAAAGGAGATAACCTTACTAGAATTGCTACTTCCCACGGTGTATCCTTACAGGAGCTGCGCACCGCTAACGGACTATCTGGCGACACTCTTCAGATCGGCCAGACTCTCGTTATACCTGGCGGTGGTGAATCTATTCCAAGCACAGCTACCCAAGTTCTAACGCCCGAACTTTTGTTGGGAGGTAATACTCATACCGTTCGTTCCGGTGATAATCTTTCTCGTATCGCTGTGACCTATGGTACTACAGTGGCAAAAATAATGGAAATGAATGGACTGACTAATGCCGACAGCATTCGAGTCGGACAAGTCCTGACAGTATCGGGATCAACTCCTCCTGCCATTCCATTAGCTCCTTCCCCAGTTGATCCTGTGCCATCTCCACCTGCCTCTTCACCAGTTACTCCGGATCCCAACTTGGAAGATTTCTTCAAGAACGATAAGCCCCCCTTTGTAGATGAGCCCGAGGAATGATTTATTTGCTTAAATAAGGGGCGAGTCAAATTGGGTGTTGGGAAAATATGATTGTTGGGCAAGCTACGATTTCGCGTTCATCGATGAGCGGTGGTCACTTCATTCCCGTTTTCGTTGTTTTCGTAGCTTTGGCCCTTACGACTTTGGGTCTGGTTATGCTCTTCAGTGCGGGTGCTGTAACGAAGAGCGGTCCGCACGCGTTGGTATCCAAGCAGGCAATTTGGCTGTGTCTCTCTATCATTGCAGGGGCTCTCTCGGCGTTCGTTAACTTGGAATGGCTACGCAAACGATCCTTGCTGCTTTACGGCATTTGCGCTCTGGCATTGGTTCTGGTTTTGGTTCCTGGTTTTGGGGTCAAGGTGAATGGAGCTCAGCGATGGCTCGGACTGGGCCCTTTTCGACTTCAACCCTCGGAGTTTGCGAAGATCGGGCTTGTTTTGATTCTTGCCGTTTACCTTTCCGCGAATCAAAGGGAGATCAAGTCCCTCTGGCGAGGCTTTGTTTATCCCTCTCTAATTCTCGGGCTTGTTCTAGGTTTGATTATGATGCAACCCGATTTCGGTACTACTTTTCTTTGTGGAGCCGTCGGAGCAACTATGATGTTTCTTGCAGGTGTCAGTTTACGATGGCTTCTTCCTTTTGCTGGTTTGGCGGTGTCTGGCTTTGCTTTGCTGGTTTATCTAGACCCTGTGCGAATTCGCAGAGTCACTTCATTTCTAGACGTGGAGGGCAATGCCAACGACAGTGCCTACCAACTATGGCAAGGTATGCTCGCTTTCGGTGTTGGTGGGGTCAATGGAGTGGGGCTTGGCAAGGGAAGGCAACAGATGCATTTTCTCCCCGAGGCTCATACGGACTTCATCTTTTCCGTAATCGGAGAGGAACTTGGTCTGATTTTCTCGCTCGGAATCGTAGCTTGCTTCCTGGCATTGTTTGTTTTGGTTGCCTGGCGATTGAGGGAGGCTCCAAATTTATACCTTTTTCTAATTGGTTCGGGAGCTATTTTGGCAATCGCTCTACAGGCTGTCATCAATGTGGGCGTCGTCACCGGTTCTATGCCCACCAAAGGCATGTCGTTACCCTTCATCAGCTACGGAGGTTCCAACTTGATGGTAACTTTCGTGCTGATCGGTTTGATTCTAAACGTATTCCGAAGCTGGGGAGGACCCGTCCTCTTGCGGTCTAGAGAATTGTAGTGATGAATGACATGATTGAAGCATCATGAGAAACGTCGTAATAGCGTGCGGAGGAACAGGAGGGCACTTGACTCCTGGGATTGCTCTTGCTCAGAGCTTGGAAGAAAAAGGGTACCCATGTTGGATGTTTATCAGCAACAAAATGGTCGATTCGCGTCTCGCGGAGAATTATCCCGAGCTAAGTTTCAAACAAGTTCCCGGTGCTCCTTTCCTCAAAACTCCGCTAGGATTAGGTCGGTTCGCCAAGGGCTTGGTGTCTTCATATTTTCATTCCCTTCGATTCTATCGTAATATTGGTGCAGACGCTTTGTTTGGCTTTGGTGGTTTTACCTCGGTCGGTCCAGTTCTGGCAGCCCGTAGTCGTGGAATTCCGGTGTTCTTACATGAGGCAAATCGAGCGGTCGGACGAGCAGTGCGTTTGCTTCGTAAAAAGGCGAGTAGGCTATACCTGCCCGAAGGGATCAGAATGGATGGTGTTTCTTCCAAGGTTGTTCGAAACTTGGGTTACCCGCTTCGAAGAGAATTTCGTCGAATTCCTCGTGAGCGAGCTCGTAGGAACTTGGGCGTTGGTTCCACGGAACGACTGCTGGTTGTGTTGGGAGGTAGCCAAGGCGCAGCCTCTCTCAATCAATGGGTAAAAGAGCATTTGGAGGCATTCGCCTTGGATGGGATTAGCGTTTATTGCCTTACGGGAATGGGTAACGAAAGTTCGGGCGTTGTTGAGATGACGGGCCAAAACGGTTCTTTCGTACCAATGAGGTTCGTACCTTTCAGTGATGAAATGAGTACCGTTCTTTCCGCCGCTGACTTGGTGATCTCTCGAGCCGGTGCAGGTTCTATCTCCGAAATCGTTCGTTGTCGCGTCCCTTCGATTTTGGTTCCTTATCCCTTTGCCGCTGATGATCACCAAGCCCTTAATGCCTCCTTTATCGAGCAGAAGGGCGCTGCCATCGTATGCTCACAGGACCAGATCGAAGAATTGCTTTTTGAGGAAACTCGCGAAGTAATGTTCAACGAGGAGTTTCGGGCAGTTTTGCGTAGGAACTTAGTCGCGACCGATCCAGGAGACGTAGTATCTGAAATCGTTTTTGATGTTACCAATGTTCTAAAAGAAAGTGGTAATCCCGACGTCGTCGCAGGTGCCTTGCCTTTTGCTGGATGAAAGTTCCTCGCAAATGTTTTCTTTTGGGTGCCGGAGGCATGGGCATGGCTCCATTGGCCATATATTTGCAAAAAGCTGGTGTCCTGGTGGAAGCTTTCGACGACTCTTTTCGGGAACCTGTCCGCAGTTTGCTTGAAAGGTGTGGAGTGAGAATTCTTTCTGAACCCGTTCCTAGTTTTCGTCCCGACGTTGTGGTTCGGTCTTCCGCAATTTGCGAGAGTTTACCTTCCTTGGATCAATGGAAGGAGCAAGGAATACCTGTTTTGAGGAGAGGGGACTTTCTGGCTAAGCTAACTGCCGAATGCAAAGTTTTGGCAGTGGTCGGAAGTCACGGCAAGACCACTACTACAGCCATGATTGCGTGGCTTTTGCGTAAACTTGGTTTTCCATGCGGATACATTATTGGAGGATTATTTCGTAACCGAGAGATACCTCCGGGAATGTATTCTGATTCGCCCTGGATTGTAATCGAGGTGGATGAGAGTGATGGTACGATCGATGGATTTAGCCCAACCGTCACTCTCTGCTTGAACTGCGATTGGGATCACTCCTCTCAATATTCTTCGTTACAAGAGTTTTGCGAAACGCTCGGCGGGCTTTTTTCTCGTACCGAGAGCTCCGTCATTGTTCCTGAGGGTGATGATCTGTTTAAATTGGCTCAATCTTCGGCAACCTGTCCAACGATCACTTTTGAGAATTCTCTCGAACCCGGTGCCTACAATTCTCGGAATGAGGCCGCTGCGATTACAGTATGTCGTTATCTAGGCCTAAATGCCTCTTCAGATGATCTGACTGATTTTCCCGGCCTCGCCCGTCGACAAGTCGTTCTTTATGAATCGCCCGATCGGTATGTCTTGGAGGACTACGCACACCATCCCACAGAAATTCGGGCGGTATTGGCGCAAGCCGAAAATAATTTTCCCGAGCGTCGCCTGAAGGTCGTCTTTCAGCCTCATCGTTATTCACGAACACGTGACTTGGTGGCCGAGTTCGCCGAGGAATTATCCGCGACAGACGATTTGTTTCTTTTGCCTACCTATAGTGCTTTCGAGTCTCCGGACGTCGATGGGTCGGTGGAGAACATGATGGGCCATTTGCCTCCTCGTCTTCGTAAGACAGCGCGGGTATACACATGCTTATCAGACTTGAGCGATGCCATCGGAACATCACCCCTAGAAGGTGATCAAGTATTGTTTTTAGGTGCAGGTGACCTAGATCGATACGCCCACGCGTTTTCCTCTTTGCAACGATCTAAGGGCGATGATTGGCTCGCATGGTTTGATTATCTTCAAACACGCTTGTCCAAGGACTGCATTCTTCGTATGGACGAACCGTTGGCCGACAAGACAACTTTGCGAGTAGGTGGTTCCTCGACCGCATATGCGGAACCCTCCTGCGCCGAGGATTTGCGAGAATTAGTGGATGCTTGTTCGCTCTTTAATTTTCCTTTTTTCGTAATGGGACGTGGCTCTAACTTGATCGTACCCGACGATGGTTTTGCTGGTTTGGCTCTTCGACTAGTAGGGACTGCTTGGAAGGAAGTTCGCCTCGTGCTCGATGATACTTTTGTTGTCAAGGCCGGAACCAGGTTGAAAGAGATTTGCAGGTTAGCTTGTGAACAGGGGTTGGCAGGTTTTGAGTTTTTGGAAGGTATTCCTGGTACCTTGGGTGGAGCCTTGCGAATGAATGC
>MDTC01193365.1_pt1 | contig 14380 bp, 7 predicted proteins | sample 811181 | NCBI WGS metagenome assembly MDTC01 (sample SAMN05326644, study PRJNA326480) | marine metagenome | isolation source: seawater | place: Pacific Ocean: North | collected 2011 | reverse complement strand
TGAAGGATTTCTTGAAGGAAGTTTGGGAAGATGTCTTGGAGAAGGGACTCGTCGGGGAAGAATGGGGCTTTTCCGTGGGACTCAAGGAGTGTGGAGACCATGCCGTTCGCTGGCGCCTTCTCTATGCATTGAAGTCGCCGCGGCGACTCATTGAAATTCAAGACGCCATTCGCGAAACAGCTTACGATCTGCAGGAAAAGCACGGCATCGACCTCGCTACGCCCGCCACCATCCGCTTCCCCGATGGTCATTTCCCAGGCGCCGATTAGTTTCGCTGATTGCCTCGTCCAAGAGTGGTTCGGGAAATATATTCAATTTATTTGTCCCAAAACGGTTGGGCCGGTCTATTTGTTTTAAAGGCTTAGAAAAACAACTGGTGAGTAGTATTAGGCAAGAGCTCACCTTTCCAAGTCAAGCGCGCGGCTAGGGCAAGTCGCGCGCTTTTTTGTGCGGTGTTGACTACGCTCGAACTAATTGGCTCGATTGCCCGAGATGAAGAAGGGTTGTCTGAAAGTCTTTTGGGGTTTGATTGGGCCGATCCTAGTCATTTGCGGCTTTTTTGCCCAATCCTCCGGTTACGATCAGATTCGCGACATGCGGAAAATGGAGCGTATTCCACACGTCGATGCAGTTGCGGTGATTCCCGGAGAGGTCAGCATGCAGGGCTGGGCGTCATCCGCGGGCAATACCGTGAGGGGGCAATTCAGTGGCGCCGAGTGTTTCTACGTCCATTGGTTGGAAGAGGAGGAAAGAACTGATTCCGATGGAGACACCTATTGGGCCACCATAGACGAAGGCACCCACCACGTGCCTTTTTTCAAACTGCAGGACGACACCGGCAGCATATTGATTTCCCTGAATGGAATTTCTCCCGACATCAAGCGAGATTACAGACAAACAACTGGCCGCCGCCGCTATTCGGAATGGCGAATCGACGAGGGGCAGAACGTTTTTGCCTTTGCCATGGCCGAGGCTAGATCCAAGGGGCATGCCCTAACCTTCACGCAATCGGGATATTACGTGCCGATTCTCTCGGAGTACGACGCACTGACCGCTCGCCGCGGCCAAGGAACTTCTGGTGTTTTTCTCACTCTGGGAAGCCTGCTTTGCTTCATCTTCGGGATATTGTTCATTTGCTTCCTGTTGAAAATACACCGCCTGCTGGTGTTCCTTTCCATCGTGTCGGCGTTGAATCTCTTGGTTTTGTTCGTGATGGGGGTGCTCATGATGAAGGCCGACCTAGAGGATGGCTACGAACGTTTGGATCGACACCAGCGATCCGCTCGGGAGGCCGTGGAGTCCATTTTGGGTTCTGATCTCAATTGGGTTTCCTTGCCCCAGCGTGTTCAAGGCTTTGCGGATTCCAAGAGGGCTAGAGTCTTGGGTATTCGCCAGGACCTAGCAGCAGCCACTGAGCGCGCGAACGCCATACGCGAGCGATTTCCCGAGCGCTGGCTGGCTCCGCTGTGGGGTATTGAGAAGCAAACTTCCATTCTTGCTCCGGGGGAGAATCATTCCGTGGAAACAATCATTATCCCAAGCCCCATCTCAGGGTGGTTGGCTTGGGTGGGGGGCATCTTGGCCTTGGTTTGTGGTGTCTGGGGCAGCATTTGGGGCTTTAAGCGCATCAAGATCAAGCGCTACGTCGAGAACGTACCGACCTCCCTTTCTTCGGGGCTTGCCTATGGTCCGGCTGAGATCAAGGGGGGGGTGGAATTAAAGGAGGGAACCAATCTCAAGGGGCCAATGACCAACAAGGAATGCTGCCTCTTTCGCTACCTCGTTACGGAGACGCGGGGATCTGGGAAAAACAGGAGGACCGTTACCATCGAGGATCGGAACGAAAGAATTCCTTTTTTCTGTCGAGACACCGAAGGAGCCACCTTGGTCGATCCTCAGGGCGCCGAGGTGACGGCTCCTTTGATGAAGACACGCCGCTCCGGTCGTCGAACTTACCGCGAGTGGCATTTGGCCCCCGGCCAAGAGCTCTACGTCCTTGGGTCCGCTGTGGTCGAGCCTGTTCGAGGCGACAGCCTCCAGCTTTCGGAAGGAGACAACGACGGATTTCCTTTCCTCATTTCCAGCGAGAGCGAAACCGAAACCATGTTGGGTCAAGGTCGGCGTGGGTTGTTTCTCATCAGTTTGGGGTTCAGTGGCATTGTGATGCTCGTTCTGCTTCTCTTCGCGAGCACAGGATCTTACGCTGCGACCGATTTCCTCGCCTCTTCCCTGACGGCCCCGTGCTTCTTGGTTTTCAGTACTTTTGTTCTGATGTTCAACGACCTCGTCTTTTTGCGCAACCGGGTCAAACGAGCTTGGGCGAACATCGAAGTTTCCTTGAAGAAGCGAGTCGATTTGATTCCCAATCTGGAGTCCGCGACAAAGGCTTACCTTCAGCATGAAAAGGAATTCCATCAACACATCGTCGACTTGCGAAACTCGATCAAGGGAAAGAAAACTTTCACTCCTGGCGATTTTGATTCCGCGATGCGGGCCGAAGTCGCCGTGACCACTCGCCTGATGGCCTTGGTCGAGGCATATCCCGAGCTAAAGGGTGATACCTTGATGCGGAATTTGATGACCTCATTGACCCGCATGGAGAACGAGGTGGCTCTGATGCGGGCCGGTTACAACGACAGCGTGGAACTTTATCGCACCACGATTCGCCGAATCCCCGAGGTGTTCCTGGCCAAGATTTTCCGATTTAAGGATGCCCAGTTCCTCCAAACCGAGGTAAAGGTATATTCCATGCCGGAGATTGACTTTGATGAGCCTGAGTCCAGTTCGTCTGCCGAGGGGGCGAGTGAAGCCCCTCCTGCAGAAACCCCGCGACCGGCAGAGGATTCCGCCTAGCCAAGCTTGACTCCACCAAGTTTCCGCCTCTAAGTTTTTTTCATGCGTTTCTTCCACCGTTTGTTGCCTGCTGGGATTTGTCTTCTAGCCTGTTTCCCGAGCGCTTCCCGCGCAGTCGAAGTGAACGCTCCCTTGTTCGAGGAATATCTGCAGGGAGGCCGAGTGGGAGCTTTCGTGGAAGACGCTCGAGTCTTTCTTACCAGCAATCCGCAGTCCCTCTACGCTCCTCGGGTGGCTCACGATTTACTTGTTGTGGGCGCGGCTCTTGGAAATGACGAGCTCGTGGCGGATGCGAAGCGCCGATTGTTGCTGGACTACACCAGCAGCGTACAAGCGGGATACCTTGCCTCCACTTTTGCCAAGGCGGAGGATTTCCGCAATTTCCTTGTCGACGCTCCGGGCCCAGCCGGTGAATTGGCCTTCGCCCGAAAATTCTGCCGTGTGGTGAAGTTGGGCTTTCGTCGATTCGGGGCTGAATTCCTCGATGATCCAGCTTTTCGAGTTCGCTGCTATCTCCATTCCAAGACAGCCGGCGAGGTAGACTTGATGCGAGCCGTTCTGCCGGAACTGCGCAGACGACTGGCTGAGAATGAGAAAGAAGAGCCAGCACTTGGAGTTCTGCTTGATGAAGAACTTTCCAACCTCGCCAAATTGCGTCGCCTCCATGTGCTGCTGGAAGCCGAAGAGCTGGTTGATCTTGAATTCTACCTCGACTTCCATGCCGCTGCTCTGACCGAAGAAGAAAGATCCGGGCCCGAGGTCGCTGAAATTTTAACTGAACGCGCTGTCTGGGGTGACGGGGGGCAGCAGGCCCTTGCCTTGCTGGACACTTTACCGAAAACCATTCGTTCGGACCCCAAATACCTCGTCCTTAGGGCCAAAGTCCTTTGGGGCGGAGAACGAGGGGAGGATGCCTTGACTGACCTCGCGAAGGCGGCGGAAGGGAAAGGGGCGTGGGCCGAGACAGCGACTGGTTTCGCCGATGGCGTTCGTGGATGGAATGAACGGCGGCCAGTTTTGGTGGGTGCCATTTTGGCTGCAGCCAAATCTTTCTCCGGAGAAACCACCGGTCTCGATGCGGAGATCACCTTTTTCAAGAAGGAGGAAGATGGCAAGAACCTGAATTATTCCGCATACATCGGGATTATCCCCGACAAGAACCTCTTGCAGGTGCATGTTCGCGAGGGTGAGAACACCAAGTTTGCCTACCGAACCGATGCCAAGTCTTCTGGGCTCTACCTGTCGGGATGGAAGAAGGTCATGCGCTTTGCCACCAGTGGTCCCGTGCCTGCTCCCAACTTCACCTTGCAACGTGAGGAGGGCGGTGGGTTCAACCTACAGGGAGGAGCGACCATCGCCGCCTCATTGGATGCGGCGAAAAGAAGTGGCGCCGGCCTCTTGGATTCCCCCTACCTATCCACTCCCCTCGGGCTAAACGCGTTGCTGGAAAATACGGTTCGTCGCAAAGGTGGATGGATAGAAGCCTCGCGTAAGGAGGGAAAGGTTACCTTGCTTTCCGTACGTACTCTCCAGCGATTCAATCCCAAAGGCACTCGCTTCACGGTGGGCGTGGACGCCAACGGGGCATTGCAGTTGATTCGAATGGTCAAGCTGGATGGTTCGACCCGAGTCGAAATCGGCAAGATTCGTTATGGTGATGATTCGTTCGAATTGCGACCGGTGGTTTGGCCCGACCTGCCGGTGGAGGACCGCGAGCAATTCGACTTTTCCGTTATCGCGCAAGTCATGAGCGCCATTGGGCAAGCATTTGAATCGGAATAAGGATGGCGTGCAACCTGCCGAGTGTTTTCACCCGGTGAATTTTTGACGACCCTTTTACGTTTCCATGACAATTGTCCTGAGTTTTGCGCTAGCATGGATTGCATAAAAAAGAACACGAATCCATCGACAACAAGAGGGTTCCCAAAGCAATTCAAACCATCACGCATCATGAAAACAACAGTCCTCGCAATTCTTTCGATCTCACTCCTCCTAGGCAACGCATTCGCCAAGCCGGACAAGCCGAAAACCAAAAAGAAGAAGCCGAGAATCGAGGTTTGTTTCGTCCTCGACACTACAGGCTCAATGGGCGGGCTCATCGAGGGGGCTAAGCAAAAGATTTGGTCGATCGCCAACGAGATGATCTCATCCCAGCCCACTCCCGACATCAAGCTCGGCCTGATCGGGTACCGTGACCGTGGTGACCAGTACGTCACGCAGGCCTTTGATTTGACCGATGACGTCGACGAGGTCTACGGCAAGCTCATGAAGTTTCAGGCCCAAGGTGGGGGAGACACTCCCGAGTCCGTTAACCAAGCCTTGCACGAGTCCGTCGAGAAAATGTCATGGAGCAAAAGTCGCAAGGTCCTGAAGATCGTGTTCCTCGTCGGCGACGCTCCTCCCCACATGGATTACCAAGACGACGTGAAGTACCCCGCTGTTTGCGAGATGGCGGTCAAGCATGACCTCATCATCAACACCGTCCAATGCGGGACGATGGGTTCCACCACTCCCATCTGGAAGAAAATCGCGAAATTGGCCGAGGGTGAATTCGTCGCCATTCAGCAGAGCGGAGGCGTGGTCGCCATCACGACCCCTTATGACGAAGCCATTACCAAGTGCAACGGCAAGCTAGGCTCGACCGTCTGCGCCTATGGTTCGATTTCGGACCAGAAAAGCGCTTTGCGCAAGAATTCCCTCGCGTTGTCAGCTCCCAGTGAGGCAGCGGCGGACAGGGCGGCATTCCAGTCCAAGAGCAAACTCTCCGGAGCTGCTTCCTACAAGGTAATTACCGGGGATCAGGACTTGGTTGCCCTGTTTGAGGAAAACAAGCTCAAGTGGGCTGACGTCGATGAGAAGAAGCTTCCCGAAAATCTCAAGAAGATGAGCCAGAAGGAACGGGAGTCCTATCTCAAAAAGCAAATCGCTGAACGACGATCCGTGCAGACCGAGCTCGACGATTTGCTGAAGAAGCGGCAGGCCTTTGTCACCGCTGAAAAGAAGCGGCTCGCCGAGACCGGGAAGGGCGATGGTTTTGATGCCAAGGTCAGCGAAATGATCCACCAGCAAGCTGCCCGTAAGGGACTGCGCTAATATATGGGATGGGGAATCAATATCGTCATGAAAACCTCTCGTTACTTCCTCGTTTTGCTTTTCTCCCACCTCTTGGCGTCCGTTGGTTTCGCCGAGAAGCCCATCCAGCCAAAGACCATCGAAGCCAATGCTAGGTCAGGCAAGAAGGTTTCACTGACTTTCCTGCTCCCTGAAGAAAGCAATCGGAACGAATTCATGAAATCCAATCGCTTGATGGCTGGCATGTGGTTGGCTGAGCGCCCTGTCCAAAGAGAGGGCGGCAAGCCCGGAGATTTTCGCATGGTTACACGGGAAACGGCCACCCACTGGATCGCCGACGTTCATTATCCCTCTTTTAATTACCATGGCGTGCGCCTGTATATGATCGGTGGAATCAAAATCCGAAAGACTGCGGCCATTCTCGCCTTGCCGGCCAAGAAAAAGGAAGTGTTGCTCAAGGTGTTGCGCACGCGGGGCGACCTCCTTCTTAAGGAGACTGGGAACGTCAAGGAATACGACGTGGTTGCGTTCCATGATGGAGTGGAACAAGTGTTTTCCGTGTTTACCTTGAACAACCAGTGGATGTTCAAGGATTTCGGCAAACCCAACTTGGTGACCATTCAACTGGATTCGTTTGGAGGGATTCGAATCGGTGGCCAAAAGGTAGCTTTCGATGATGTTGCGAACAAGGTGCATGGCTTGTTTCCTACCAAGGTGATTGTCCGTGCCCCCAAGGATTGCCCCCAAGCGAAAATCAATGAACTGCGAAAGGCCATCTCGAACGCCTACTTCTTTGAAGTCGTAGTTACGAACGACGGCGATTGAACGAGGAGTCTTTCGCGGCTTTTTACTTCAGTTTGGCTTCGGTCGGTTCCGGTACTTCTCGTACAATCGTACGTGTCGGCTTTCCAAAGACACTTCCTCCCCCGCGATCCACATATGTTTCACTTGGGAGCGCAGGTCGAGCAGGTCGCCTTCCACGGCGATGAAGGTGGCTTCCTTCTTGGCTTCGAGTGAGCCGATTCGATCAGCCATCCCGAGGATCTCGGCAGGCCGCAAGGTGATCGAGGCGATGGCCTCCTCCTCGGTCAGTCCGTTTGCCGCGGCTTGGGCAGCGTGGTAGGGGAGATTGCGTAGATTGGATGCGCTCCAGGCGCCCGGGCGCAGACCGATGGCTAGCTTGACACCTGCCTTGACCAACAGACCGGGGGTCCGGAAGTGAACGTCGTGTGGATCGAAGTCGCGGGCGGGCAAGGTGAACACGTGATGATAGATGAGTGGAATCTTCTCTTTGGCCAAGAGGTCGGCAACCTGCCAGGCGTCTCGCCCCCCGGCTAGGATGGCCTTGTAGTTTCTGCGTTTGGCCCATGCGACGGCGGCTTTTATTTGGCGGGTTTCATCGGCGTGGATCATCACCGGGATTTCTTGCTTCAGAACAGGAAGCAATGCTTCCCAAGCAGGCACGACGGCAAAGCCCGGTCCTTTGGAAGCCTTTGCCTTGGCGTAGGCCTCGGCATCGTCGAAGAACTCGTCGATGACGGTTATCCGAAGGTGACGCTCCTTGTCCTGCTCATCGATGGACTTGCGCTTGGACGGATCGGACAGTTGTTCCTTGGGCCTGACGTCCAGGCCCATGCCGGGCCACCAAAGGTGGAGAGCGCTGGCTTTGTCCACGGTCATGTTTTCGACTCCCCATCCATGTAATCGCACGAGACCGGATACGCCTGATATGCGCCCGCCCATCGGTATGACTAGGGCGTGGGCCACGCCGTTGGCGCGGGCTACGGGAATGAGCTCGGAGTCCGGGTTGACTGCTACCCACGCTTCCACGTCTGCCGTGTAGTCACCCACTTCCCTGTCGTCCCGGGTGGCACGCACGGCGTTGATCTCGGTGAGTCCCAGCGAGGTGGGGGCTGCGATCAGCGCGGGATACAGGTTCAAATCTCCGAGATCGACGACCTTCGTCCCTTTGGGCGCTTTTAGGTTCTTGCCAACCGATGCAATGTGATCGTCCTTCACCAGCATTTGGCCAGGTGAAATCACTGGGCCTGACACGACGTGGATTTCGGCTGCCTTGTAGAGGATGCTTTCCGCCGATAACGAAGAGGCAAGGACTGCAAGGAATGCTGGCAGGGGGAGTTTCATCAGTGTTTGTGATTATGGTTTCTGCAGGAGTGCACGTGGAGTGAACTGGCGTACTCGATGGCTCTGCGGAAAAAGGCGTCCTTGGCCTCCTGTGAAGCATCTTTTTCGGAACCCGACCCGAGGGCTTTCTTGGCCTTCTCCAGCAGGGCGATTCTTTCCTCATGGAGACTCTCTGACCGCCCCAATGCTTGGGCGCGCTCATAATAGAGCAGACCGTCGACCCAAGTTTGTTCGCATGCCGAGGCGTAGTGCAGGGGATGACCCGACCAAAGGGCGAGATCGGCGTGCTTGTCTTCCTCGATTGACCCCGTCCATTTGTCGACACCCAGTTGCTTGGCTGGGTTGAAGGTGACGAACTTGAGGGCTTCCTCCTCGCTGACACCGCCATATTTAACGGCTTTTGCGGCCTCCAGGTTGAGGCGGCGGGCGTGATCCGAGGAATCGGAGTTGACGCTCACCGTAACGCCGCGATCATGCATGATCGCTCCGGCGTAAGGTATGGCGTCATAGACTTCGAATTTGTAGGCCCACCAGTCGGCGAAGGCAGATCCGCCCGCTCCGTGGGCCGCAATCTCGTCGGCCACCTTGTAGCCTTCCAAGACATGTTGAAAGGTACCAATCTTCACTCCGAACGTTTCCATTAGGCGAAGAAGGACCAGGATCTCATCTTGGCGGTAGGAGTGGCAATGGATGAGTCTCTCTCCCTGGATGATCTCACCGATGGCCTCTAGCTCGAGATTACGGCGTACGGGAGGTCCTTTGCCGTCGGCGTGCAGCTTGTTTTCAGAGAGGTAGCGGTTGGCTGCGGTGAAGCGGTTGGCGAAGAAGGTTTTCACTCCCATGCGGCTTTGAGGGAATCGGGTCCTGTGTTTTTCACTCCAGTTGGATTGCTTTACGTTCTCGCCGAGGGCGAACTTGATGCCGGCGGGGGCTTCCGCGAACAACATGCCGTCGGGCGATTGACCATGCCGCAGTTTGACTACTGCGTTTTGGCCGCCGATTGGGTTGGCCGAACCATGCAGAAGGTTAGCGGTGGTCACGCCGCCAGCCAACTGTCGGAAAACGTTTTCACTTTCCGAGTTCACCACGTCGGCGATGCGAACCATGGCGGAGGAGGGAAGGGTGGATTCATTCACTCTGCCCAAGATCATGGAGTGGCTATGACAGTCGATGATGCCGGGCGTGAGGTGTTTTCCTTTGCCGCTCACGATTCGGGCCTTCATTCCTTGAGGGGCTTTCAGGTCGCGACCGACACGGGCGATTTTGCCATCCACGACGAGGACGTCGGATTCCTTCAGGATGCCTTTGGGGCCACAGGTCCACACGGTGACGCCTCTGAAGATAACGGCGGGTGGAGCGGCCAAGGGCTTGCGTAACTCCGCAGGGAGGTGAGCTGTCCGCTTGCCGAGTTCTTTCTCCTTTTCGTCCTTCTGGACGTCTTTCTTCTTTTGTTCCTTTTTCTTGGTGGGAAGCGAACGGTTGGGATAGCGTTTGCCTTCCACCCAGGTGGCGTTGATTTTCGCCTTGGGATCGAAATAATTTCCATCAACGATGATGAAATTGGCCAGTTTGCCCGGAGCGACTTCACCCAGCAGGTCGCTCGCTCCGCACATCTTTGCGGGGATGGTCGTCAACGAGGCAAGGGCATCCTCCTCCGACATGCCCCGATCCAAGGTTTTGCGGAGATTCTTTCGGAAGCTACCAAGACTTGCTAGGCCATGTGTGGTGAGAGCGACCTGATTCTTTCCTCGATCGAGCAAGACGGGGTTCTCGGGAGCCCAGTCCCATGCCCGCAATTGATCCAGGTCAACTTGTTCCCAGTCGTCCTCCTCAGGTAACTTGGGGATCGACGGGAACGCAACCGGTACGATGAATGAGGTTGCCGCTGCCGTTGCCAAGTCAGGTCTGCGCCACTCTTGGCCACTGGCCACAATGATGGGCTTAAGGTTCATTTCCCGGGCGATGACACCTGCCCGGTGGGTCATGAGGGCGCTGCCGGTTTCGAAGATCACGGACTTGGAGTCATTTTTGCGCACGCTTGACTGGAGGGCGTCAAGAGCGGGGTTGAATTCCGGCCTCGTCGAGTCATTTGGATGCTTGGCGAAATAGGAATGGGCGGCGCGGTGGTGGCGGGCGTCGAAGAAGGTTTGCCGAATGACGGCGATCACACCCATCAACGAATGAGGGTAACCATCGTCATGGTCGCTGTGATCAAAGGCTACGCATTGCGCGACGTCCGCCCGCAAGATCATTTGGTTGGGGTCGCCCTCCTTTAGGAGAGCCAAGGCGCTGGTTCCCCGGAATATGCCTTTGCCGGGAGCAACGTTGCCGGCGGTGAATCCGATTTCCCTGAATTTCTTTAGATCATCCTCCTTGGGGGCATGGCTTTCGACGACGCGGCGCTCGGGAGTCACACGGTCGATTTCGTGACCGGGACCTGTGTTTCCAGGATCATTCGACACCTTGGGCACACCGTGAAAGGAAAGCGAGGCAGTGGCCTCGAGATGGGCCTCGTGTCCCAAATGGAGCGCTTTGCCCCGGGTTTCCCCGAGGGTTAGGTAGGCATCGACGAAACCTGCGTAGACCGTTTTGCCGTCCAAATCCCAAACGCGGGCGTCCTTCGGGACTTGCACCTTTTCTCCCACCGCCTCGATGCGTCCCTTGCGAACCACGATGGTCGCTTCTTCTAAGACTGTCCCCGGTTTGGTCACTACCTTGCCCCCAACGAGCGCGTGAACGTCCAAGGGGTCAGGTCGATCGCCCGGGAAGCCCAAGGCCGGGTTTTGGCCATGGAGGAAATTCACCGACAAGCAGACGAAAACAATTAGGTTCGAGATGAGGCGACGAGGTATCATCGGTTAAACGTTGCATGACCGTCATCGAACGGGCAACGGAAAATCGCCCCTGCCTTCGTTTTGTCATTCGAGGTTGTTTGTTCGTTGAATACGTCGCGAAAGTCAGGTTTCGACAGGGTCACGAAGTTTGGGGTGAATTTTGGCATGCTTTTTCATGGGATTCTGGAAGGAACAGCTGTATCTATGGACGAAACATATCAATCTCCCTAAGCGAATGATGAAATTCTTGTGCCTCACCCTTACCTCCGTCTACTGCATGCCTTGCGTTCGCTTGCTGGCGATCGATGGCGAGGCCCAACCTCAAGTCATGATATCGGCTCGTTTCTTTGAGGTGAGCGAGAATGGGACCAACGTACTTTCGGCTCCTCGGATTACCACCATATCCGGACAACAAGCCTCCATTTCAGTTGGTCAGGAATTAGACGAAGGGAAAGTCTTTGATGGCATATACTTTTCCGTAAAAGCCACTGTTCAAGAAACTGGGATTTCCTTCGAGGGAGTAACCTTCGTTGGCAAGCAGGCAATCGGTGAAGAGGGCATGGAGGGCAAGGCCAAGGAAGCTTGGCGGTTTTTCGAAAAAACGAAAGAACGTGGATCGATTCAGGCAAAACTTGGAAAGCCTTCTTTTGCTGACGAGGTTGAGATGCGTGGAATGTTTCAAATCAAGGGCAAACCTCCAAAGATTTCTCTCCATCTCAAGAATGGTGGTTCCTTTTGGCTCGAACTCGGGCATGCGCGAAGCGGCATTAAGTTGATGTGGGTCGACTCAGTCAGTGGATATGCCATTCTGGAGAAGGAGGGGCAATTCGCTCGTGTTGACCTTAAGACACAAACGATATCTGCGATCGACTTTTCAGTTCCCCTGAAAGGCGGCGGACATGCCTTCTTCCGGCAGGAGATTCAATCGGGGAAATCCTTTACCATAGACTTGGGTGAAGGTAGGAAAGTCGAGTTGTTGGTCGAGCAGGTCGACCCCGGGAAACTAGAAAACTGAGTTTTTTCTAACAAGGCGCGGGGACGCGTGTCATTAGATGACATGAGTTTCCTGCCTGATTTCCGCGCGCGTCTTGGTGTTTGCCAAGAGTGGTCTCGGTGGTCTATGTATGCAACTCCCCTTATTTAACTTCCACTATCGGAATTCAGCCTGCCATGAAGAATCCAGCACGTACATTGACTGCACTAACGTTTGTGACCTTGACCGCCTTGGTCATCGCCCAAGTAGATAAGCCTTCCTTGGTCGATCAGTGGGAGGAAGTGGAGGAGGCCACCAAGAAAGGTCTGCCCAAGACGGCCATTGAGAAACTGGATCCGCTGATCGAGCGAGCGCTCAAGGAAAAGAATCAAGCGGTAGCGATCCGGGCCATTGCTCAGAAGATCAACTTGGAGGGGGCTATCCAAGGGAACAAACCGGAAGAGAAGATCACCCGGATGGAGGCGGAGATGGCGAAGGCTCCCAAGGAGATCGTTCCCATGATGAACGCCGTGCTCGCCAATTGGTATTTGCAGTACTTCCAGCGCAATCGTTGGCGGTTTACCCAAAGGACGCGAACCGCGGAAGCGCCTAGCGACGACATCACGACTTGGGACTTGCCTCGTATCTTGGCCGAAATCGACAAGCAGTTTCAAAAAACCTTGGCCAGTCACGCCGTCCTCAAGAAGGAATCCGTGGCTGACTATAATTTTCTCCTGAACCAAGGATCGGTTCCCGACAGTTTTCGCCCGACCCTTTACGATTTCGTCGCTCACGACGCCCTCCAGTTTTATTCCATGGGAGAGCAGGCCGGTTCCAAGGCCGAGGATGCCTTCGAGTTGATGGCCGAGAGCCCCGTCTTTTCCTCCACCAAGGATTTTCTCGCTTGGGAAATCGATTCGGAAGACGACGAGTCGACCACCATCAAGGCCATCAATCTTTACCAAGACCTCCTCGAGTTCCATCAGGAGGACGACAATCCAGATGCCTTTGTCGATCTCGACCTGTTACGACTGCGCTTTGGGTACAACAAGGCGTTCGGCGAAGAGAAAAACGCTCGCTACAAGGCTGCCTTGAAACGTTTCACGACCGAGTGGGCGGATCATCATCTGTCGGCCCGCGCCATGCATCGTTGGGCCCAAGTGCTTCAGAACGAGGGCGATCTCGTCGAGGCCCACAAGCTCGTTAAACGCGGAGCCTCCTTGTTTCCCAATTCCGTAGGTGGCAGCGAATGTCACAACATGATGATCCAAATCGAGACCAAGTCATCTTCCGTTACCTCGGAGCGTGTCTGGAACAATCCGCAGCCCAAGATAGAATTAAGCTATCGAAACCTGACCAAAGCCTATTTTCGGGTTATCCCCTTTGATTGGGTGAAACGCTTGCAGGAAACCCAGCGGCATCCCGAATACATCGATCATCGACGGAAGGCCGATTGGTTGCGCATGAAGCCGCTAAAGGAATGGGCCATTGACTTGCCTCCCACCGACGATTTCAAGCAGCGCGTCGAGAAAATCGATGCTCCCGAAGGTCTCGAGCCCGGTTCCTATTTTCTCTTTGCCAGTCATCACCCCAAGTTCGTCGAAAATGAAAATAAAGTCAGTTATTCGAGCTTTTGGGTCAGTGACCTATCCTTGGTCATGCGCACTCGCAACGGTTCCGGGACTGTTGAGGGCTTTGTGCTCAATGCGGTTTCCGGTGAACCTGTCGTTGGCGCGACCATTCGTTCATGGAAGCGGGAGCGAAACAACCGCAAGGTCGAGCAACGAGCTACCCGAACCGACCAACATGGCCTCTTTCAATTGAAGAGCAATCGCACCAGCCTGACGATTCTCGCTTTGCATCAAGGTCAGTCCTTGGCCACCGCCAACGACTACTACGTTAACGATCGGGTCAATCAGCGCCGGCCTTACGAGCAATCCGTTTTCTTTACCGACCGCAGTTTGTACCGCCCTGGCCAAACCATTCGATACAAAGGGATTTCCTACCGGGTCGACCAGGAGAACGATAATTACCGAGTGATCCCGAACAAGGAGCTCGCGGTGGTTTTTCGTGATCGCAACAACCAGGAAATATCCCGAGCCAAACACCGGACGAACGACTATGGGTCCTTCGACGGTAGCTTCACCGCTCCCCGTGATCGCCTGATGGGCATGATGCGTATCCGAATCGAAGGCGCTGGTTCCCCCGGTGGATCAACCCACGTCAACGTGGAGGAATACAAGCGTCCGAAGTTCAAGGTCACCGTAGATACTCCCGCTGAGGCCGCAAAGCTCGGTGGCAAAGTAAAGGTTCGAGGTTCCGCCATGGCCTACACCGGAGCCGCCATCAATGACGCCGAGGTGAAATATCGTGTGGTGCGCCAAGTGCGGTTTCCGCCTTGGTTGCGCTGGCACTACTGGTGGCGCCCATTCCCCTCGTCCCCCTCTCAGGAAATCGCTCATGGCACCGCCCGAACCGGCGCCGACGGTTCCTTCGAGGTCGA
>MDTC01194523.1_pt1 | contig 14381 bp, 10 predicted proteins | sample 811181 | NCBI WGS metagenome assembly MDTC01 (sample SAMN05326644, study PRJNA326480) | marine metagenome | isolation source: seawater | place: Pacific Ocean: North | collected 2011 | reverse complement strand
TTGCATTAAAAGTTTCCGGCGAGGGGAAAAAGCTTATTTTGTGGAAAGGCTTCTCGGTTCTAAGTGCCCTGGGGTATTGAGGTTTGGCTGATTTGTCTTTTCGAGTCTGTCGTCCCTTTTCGCGTTCACTTTTGGAGTGTTCTCGCGAGCGGCCGACACTCGGCGCCCGTCCGCTTTTTCGTTCACTGTGGGTGGTTTGTTCCGTTGACCTTTTTTTGCTAGGGCTTGACGAAGGTAAGTTGTTGCTGCTCCATGCAGGGCCAAGGTTCGCATCTAGCAATGAAGCAAGATTAGGTTGCACTTTTTCAGACATTGAATCTTCGGATTTTGGTGTCATTCTTTGTTTTTATATAATTACAAACCCCTTCCCCTTTGACAAGGGTTATGGTTGAACGAATGCAAACAGAAGAATTTTTCTTGGATTAACGACAACAGTGTGCCATTCTATCGATTCCTTTCATTCGCGGGATGATTGTGAAGTTTTAGCTTGCTCAGGTGGCGGAATTGGTAGACGCGCCAGGTTAAGGACCTGGTGGGGTAACCCGTGGGGGTTCGAGTCCCCCCCTGAGCACCATCTGCAGAAACTCTTATTCGCTAACTTTTTTTGGTTTTGTCAAAAGTTTTATGGCTTATGCGAAGACCCTCCTTATAATCATCCTTGAATGTAGGGTTTCCAAGGTAGTCATACCCTTCGAAAATGCCATGGCGCCTGTTATTTTCATAATGTTCAAGAAGTCGTACGCGAAACTCCCCTCCTCGTTCCGAGTACTTTTTTATGGCCCACTCGTTCGCCTCCGGTGATGGGTATTTGGGGAATTTCCGTCTGGCATCTTCGTGAACTTCAAGCCAGAGCGAGGCGTATATTTTTTTCTTTAGGGGTGAATCATTTTGAGTCTTGTAGTCTTCAGGGTCAATCGGGTCATGGAAATAATAAATATGCGCCCCGTGTTTTTCTCCCCGCGTAAATTCTTTATTAAAAACTCGTATTCCATTTTGTCTAAATTGTTCCCATTTGCCGTGGGGTTCACCCGAAAGGTATTGTTTTATTTCGTGAACTTGCCCATTGTCGAATTTTAGCTTGGTTGTTCCGCTGTAAGGCAGCGACTCGACTCGACCGTCTGAGTTGTATGCATGTACTCGAGAGGTAAGATACCACTCTCCTCCGCTAATAAATTCTACTCCTGCAACTTTTCCGTTTTCAACTGTCACCTTGCCTAATTTAAAAAACTCTGATCCGGTGCCAATCACTTCCGCCGTGGTCTTAGGCGAATAACCCGCACCTCCTGCAGTGACGATAAAGCGAACCACTCTACCTTTTTTATCTAATTCTGGTCCGACTCTTGCGCCTTCCCCCTTCCAAAAAAGGTTCTGGTCTAGAAAAATCACTTGGGTCGCCTCCTTGACATACATTTTTGATGCATCGACTTCGCGCACTATGTAGGGACACCAAGGGAGCGAATCGCTATGGTGCGAAAATTTGTGCCACCAAGACTTTAAATTTTCTGGTTTCCCACCAAATTTTACCAAAACGGCAAGTCCTCCCCCACCGATCAGTAGCAACAATCCAACTAAAAGCCCTTTTTTCATGCTTCCTTTTTATTTCTATTCTATGATTATGGATGTAGTCTAGCAATAGGGAAAGAACAAATGAAAACCTGGTTAACGCACTTCAGATCAAATTTGATTACCTGTGGACCATCGAGCGAGCAAGGTTTTTAACAAGCAAGGGCCCCTTGTAGACGAATCCCGAATAGAGTTGTATGAGGGATGCCCCTGCGTCCAGTTTTTCTCCTGCGGTTACAGCGTCGTATATTCCACCGACTCCAATTATGGGAATTAGTCCTCCTGAGGCTTTGGCTAGATAGCGCACGACCTCGGTTGAACGTTTTCTTAAGGGTAAGCCGCTGAGGCCACCAGGCTCCGTGCAACCTACTGAATTCGGCTCAGCTCGGCTAACGGTTGAGTTTGTGGCAATGATCCCATCCATTTTATAAAGTAGAGCAAGTTCTAGAACAATGTCTAGGGCTCTAAATGATTCATCCGGAGAAATTTTTAATAATACTGGAACTCTTTGGCGCCCCATTTTCGCCGAAAATTCTTTTCTAGCTTGGTTGATGGCGGCGAGCAGTGGCTCTAGTCGATCAGGTTTTTGGAGCGTTCGAAGGCTTCTGGTATTGGGGCTACTTATGTTAATAGCGATGTAATCGGCGTGGTCTGCCAAAATATTAAAGGATGTAATGTAATCTTCTGTGGCCTGTTCAATATCAGTTGTTTTTGCTTTTCCGATATTAATGCCTAGCGGTGCGGTCCTTTTTTCTCTCGGATAGTTTCTTTTAATCCGGTCAGCTACGATTTCTGCTCCATCGTTGTTGAAGCCCATGCGGTTGACGATCCCCCCCACGGGGGGGTAGCGAAAAAGCCTAGGTCGAGAGTTCCCTAGTTGGCGCTGCGGTGTTATTGTCCCAACTTCAACATGCCCGAAGCCAAGGGCAAGAGCGGACTGAATGAATTCACCATTTTTATCCATGCCTGCGGCCAACCCAACGGGATTGGGAAAATCTAAGCCAAAAAGACGAACGGGGCAAGATTCGGTGTGACAATAAATGGCCGCAAGCCTCCTCAAAGGAGTTGCTTTGCCAAGAATTCGCATAGAAAAAGCGGCTATTCGATGAGCCCGCTCAGCTTCTAGTTTAAATAATAAAGGCCTGAAGACTTTTTCATAGAGAAGGCTCATAATTACAACGGGTATCTGTTTTTTTATACTTTCTGATTCTCTAAAGATTTTGCTTAGAATTTTTTGGTCGGGATGAAGAAAAAAATACCTCTTTTTGAACTAGGAAGTTGACTTGAGTAAAAATCCCAACTTATGGCAGGTGGTTATGGATAAGATGGAAACAAGACTTGATTGGTGTATTGTTCGCTTGGGCGAAGATAAAAACTGGTGGGTAAACGAAATCAGCGATAATGTGAATTGGGATGTCGATGGGTTAGGCATCATCGATCCCAAGCAATTCTTTCATATGAATGAGTTGTTGGATTCGATGACTGAATATGGGCTTGCTTCCGAAATTGTCGATGAGGCGTTTTTTACCTTTGAGATTGCTGAGGAGTTGGAGGGTGGCAGAATTAGGCTCAGCCGTGTGCGAGATTCTTTGCTCAAAGCGGAAGACATGTTGTTTGCTTTGCCAGACGTTATGGATGAGGACAAAGGCCCCTATGCCGATTTTCTCACTCATGTCTCAATTCTTCGGGTAAAGATGCTCAACGACCTGATCAATTTTACCGAACCTTTTACCTTAGATGAGATGGAGGAAGTTTTGGCCGAGCGCCAAAACAATGATTATCTTGAAGGTCGTCGAACCCACTTTTGCGTAGAGGTTGTATCCATCTTGGAGTTTGTACCCGAAGGCTTTGCTCTTGATCATGATATCAAAGACGAGGACGAAGAAGAAAATGACGGTGAGGATTATTCTGATCTCGATACTAGTACCGTAGAGTCTTCTGGAAAAGAAGAAGAAAAAATGCTACGCACAGAAGATTTGAAGTGGGAGGAGGAAGAGCGAGAGAAAGAACCGACTCGCTACGAAGATTCTGCGCCTGATGAAATACCGCCTAAATGACGGTAGCGGATAATTCTCTCTGCGAAGTATGTAAGGATCAAGTCCGCCCCTGAGCGTTTAATCGAGGTAAGCGATTCCATCATACAGGCTTCCAAGTCAAGCCACCCTCTTTCGGCAGCAGCCCAGATGCGAGAATACTCGCCCGAAACTTGATAGGCGACAATTGGAAGATTGGCATTGTCACTTGCATACCGAATCACATCAAGATATGGTTCCGCAGGTTTAACCATTAAGAAGTCCGCACCTTCTCTTTCGTCTAGGAGAAGCTCGCGCTGAGCCTCTCGAAAATTAGATGGGTTCAACTGATAGCTTCTTTTATCTATAGGTGAACGAGTGTCGGATCTCTCGCTTCCAACCGCTTCTCGAAAAGGACCGTAGTATGCGGAGGCGAATTTAGCGGAATAGGCCATAATTGCTGTCTGTATGTGACCAGAGTCGTCCAAATTACGGCGAATTTCTGCGATGCGACCATCCATCATGTCTGATGGCGCGACAATGTCTATCCCCGCGTTTGCCGCAAGCACTCCCATTTCGGCCAGAATAGCAACTGTTGCATCGTTGTCCACATTACCTGAGAGGTCTAGCACGCCATCGTGCCCGTGCGAAGTATATGGGTCAAGAGCAAGGTCGCTTACCAAGATCAATTCGGGCAAAGCTACCCTCAGGGCTCGGGCGGCACTCAGGACTAATGTGTCTAAATTGAGAGCTTCCGTACCTTGATCGTCTTTTTTCTGGCTTTGTACCCTTGGGAAAAGAGCAACCGCCCGCAGCCCTAGTTCGTACAACTCTTGACATTTTTCAATGATTTGAGGTATCGGCAAGCGAAAGACCTCTGGCATGGATTTAATCGGTTCGGGGTCACCATCTCCATCAACCACGAAGATGGGCAGGATTAAATCGTCTAGCTGCAATGTGGTTTCCTGGACCATAGCCCTCAGTTTCGCGGTTCTTCTCAGGCGACGAGGCCGCATAGGCAGATCGAGAACTTTATAGGTGTTCATTCTTGTAACTAAATTTTTCAGTTAGGGTAACAACTTTATAAAAGTCATTACATTATTGATTCTATAGAATTTTAGCAACTTCGGTTTGTACGTCTCAGCTTTACCCTTTCAATGATTTCCCAAATGTGTTTTTTTATCTTTTAACCGTTTGAGCCAATGCCATTTGTATCGGTCACTACGAACCAATCCCTCTCCCAATCGGACAAAGCTGAGCTTTTGTCGGAAATTTCGTTTATTTGTGCCGATATATTGGGGAAATCAGAGGATTTTGTTATGGTAAATCTGAATTTAGGGGAAAGTCTCTTCTTCGCCGGAACGGAGGAACCGGCGATTTTTGCAGAGCTTTTCTCCATTGGACTGTCTGCTATGGATGCGCCAACGCTTTCTTGTGCTTTGTGCAAGTTTCTTAGTGAAAGGCTTGGTGTTGCCCCTAAGCGAATCTACCTGAATTTTCGCGATGTTCCCAGGGAGATGTGGGGTTGGAACGGCTCCACCTTCGCTAAGAGCTGAGGACCGGTTCTCACTTTTTGTAACGGTTGCCACATTCTATGTCTTGGGAAATCGTATTTGTCTTGTTTTTGCTGCTTGCTGCATTGGTAAGTTTTATTTTGGAGCGTGTCCCGACGGACGTAACGGCCATTACGGTTTTTGCCCTCATCACCATCGTTTCAATTTTTACTGGTTCGGAACGCTTGCCGGGACTGGATGAGATTCTCGGCGTCTTTGCCAACCCAGCCCCACTTACAATTGCTGCAATGTTCGTTGTTAGTGCTGCCTTGGGAAAATGTCATTTGATCGAAGGGGCATCAAGCTACCTCAGGCGACTTGTAGGAATTGGATACCGAGGCTTTCTGCTAGTGCTAATAGCGTCCGTTGCTCTTATTTCTGCTTTCGTCAACAACACTCCCGTAGTCGTTGTCTTCCTTCCAGTAGTGATGAGCTTGGCAAAATCGATGAATATATCTTCTTCGAAGCTACTAATCCCAATGTCCTATGCTTCCATCTTTGGAGGATGTTGTACGCTTGTAGGGACAAGTACGAATGTTTTGGCTAGTGGCATAATGGCCAAAAATGAGATTTATCCTGAGATGGAACCACTCGGGATGTTCGAGTTGGCCAAGATCGGATTGCCTCTCTTTTTTGTCGCAACCTTGTATCTCGTCCTTTTCGGTCGACGGCTTTTGCCTGATCGCGAAGCACTGGCCAGCATACTGTCGGACATTCAACAAAAGGAGTTCTTGACCGAAGCTATTGTTCTTTCAGATTCATCTCTTGACGGAAAGACCGTGGTCGAATCGGGTTTATCCGACCTCAAGAGGATGCGGCTTCTTGATGTTTGCAGAGAAGGACGAGTGCTTACCGGAGATAAAGGAAACCTTGTTTTGCGTTCAGGCGATCGCCTTATTCTTTCGTGTAGACCTTCGGGTATAGTAGAGTCCCAAAACATTGATGGACTTGATTTGCTAAGCGGGACTTCGCTCGGTCTAGAACAGGTTTCCTCTGCTTCGGGCGTAATGGTGGAAGGTATCATAGGACCAGCTTCACCACTTATTTCTCTCTGTTTAAGTGAGATTGATTTTCGCAAGCGTCATAATGTAGCAGTCATAGCCATTCATCGGAAGGGACGTAACTTAACGCAGGAAATCGATTCTATCCGCCTTCGCTCTACCGACACGCTTTTATTTCTAGGGTCCGAAGAATCGATTGAGAACATTCGGCTAAGCGAAGACTTGATACTGCTTGACCACCCTCCAGTACCGGTGAAAGACATGAGCCGAAAAGCACCTGTGGTCATTAGCGTGATTTGCGGGATAGTCGGTTTTGCGGCGTTTGGCGTTATGCCCATTGCCGCATCCGCTATTATAGGGGTGACCATTCTTTTTTTAACTGGGTGCATAAAACCCAAGGATGGATACGCTTCCGTAGAGTGGAACATACTTGTCCTTATTTATGGAATGCTCACCCTCGGATTAGCGATGAAATCCTCTGGCGCATCAAATTTAATTGCAGAGGCTCTATCTTCAGGGGTTTTTGGGTACGCGCCGGAGGAGTTACGACCGTTCCTTCTATTATCCGCCATCTACCTTACAACTGCTGTTCTCACCGAAATCCTTTCCAATAATGCAACAATTGTCTTGATGGCCCCGATTTCCTTGGAATTGGCAAGCAGGCTTCACTTAGGAGTCGAAGATGCACGAGCGTTTATTTTGGCAACTTGCATTGCCGCCTCAGCCAGTTTTACTACCCCTATTGGTTATCAAACGAACACTTATGTTTACAGTGTTGGAGGTTATCGCTTCCGAGACTTTGTAAAGATTGGATTACCCTTAAATTTGCTTTATTTCCTATCAAGTGTCGTATTGATCGGGTACTTTTGGGAATTTCACCCTTTTGAGGCAGGAATAAGAGGTCTTTTTCAATAACCCGAGTTTATTCTCTCTCGTTGCGGTTTTATTACAGGCCACATTTTTTTTGCATATTATTCTGGGCCAATTTTGGCCACTAGACAACAGGGTGTTTTAGCTTTAAAATGAAACACGTTCGGAAGCTTACTCGGCACGGCTGTATTTTAAAATACGAAAACCTTTCTTACATGAGATAAAAGGAACCACTAGAAAGTTTTATAACAGACACACAATGAAGATATTAAGACATTTGAAGGGTAGGCTAAATTTGCCCTCCTCAATCACTACTTTATTTTTCACTTATTCAGGGTTTAATCTATTCAAAACCCCTTGACCAAACCTCTCCTTTTTGCTTATTAATGAATCGTTTTACCTTACCAAAAAAAAATGTATTCTCTTAAAGTCTTTTCCATCGACACTTTTAATAAGAATACCTAATGGCCAATCATCACTAATCACGAAGTCATGTCGGAAGAAAACCCTCCGGAAAATAATATTGAACCAGCCAGTGAGAACGATTCGTACGATGCTTCTCAAATCCAAAAGCTCGAAGGACTGGAAGGTGTGCGAAAGCGCCCCGACATGTATATCGGCGATACTCATGAACGAGGACTTCACCATTGTGTGTTTGAAATCATCGATAATTCTATCGATGAGGCACTTGCTGGTCATTGTTCTGAGGTCAAGGTCAACGTTCACAACGATGGCTCTTGTTCAATAGAGGACGACGGAAGAGGAATACCGGTAGATATGCACCCGAAGCATAATATGCCTGCATTGGAGTTGGTTTTAACGAATTTGCACGCTGGTGGAAAGTTTGGTAAGGGTGCCTATCAGGTTTCTGGTGGATTGCATGGTGTTGGAGCAAAGTGCGTGAACGCTGTATCCGAGTGGTTTGTCGCAGAGGTTCGTCGTGACGGAAAAGTCCACTCGATGGAGTTTTCCCGCGGTAAGACTACCCAAAATCTCAAAGTGATTGGCTCTAGCACCCGTACTGGCACAAAGATAACATTTTTACCGGATTCTGAAATTTTCACGGAAGTGAGGGAGTTTAATTTTGACATTCTTGCTAAACGTCTTCGCGAACTGGCATTTCTTAATCCGGGTGTTTCAATAAATTTGGAAGATGAGCGTATCGGCAAAAGCGAAAGCTTTAAGTTCGATGATGGAATTAGCCAATATGTCGCCTACCTTAATGAAAATAAGACGACTTTGCACCCAGTCCCCATTAGTTTTTCAGGGGAGTCGCTTAACGAAAGCGGTGACGGTACCATTATTGTGGACATTGCTTTGATGTATAACGACGGGTTTAGCGACCAAATATATTCTTACGCAAATTCTATTCACAATGTTGAAGGCGGCACTCATTTATCGGGCTTTCGCACCGCTTTGACTCGAGTAATAAACGGCTATGCTCGCACCAATGATCTTATTAAGGATAAAGACCTTTCACTTTCGGGCGAGGACGTGCGTGAAGGATTAACCGCAGTCATCTCGGTTAAAGTACCTGAACCTCGTTTTGAAGGACAGACCAAGACCAAGTTGTCCAACCGTGAGGTCGATGGTATCGTGCAGAAAATTGTCGGGGAGAAAATGAAATATCATTTCGAAACCAATCCCGATGAGGCACGCTCTCTTATCGACAAAGTGGTTCATGCCGCGAGAGCTCGTGAAGCTGCCCGAAAGGCTCGAGAAACTGTTCGAAAGGGTGCTCTATCCGGGGGTGGGTTACCCGGGAAACTTGCGGATTGTGCAGAGAAGGACCCTGCGAAGAGCGAGCTTTACATTGTTGAAGGAGATTCCGCTGGTGGTTCTGCAAAGCAAGGACGAGATCGACTCACGCAAGCCATCCTGCCCCTGCGAGGCAAGTTGCTCAATGTTGAAAAAGCACGCTTGGACAAGGTTTTGAACAATGCGGAAATTCGGAGTCTTATCACTGCCGTTGGCACGGGTATTGGCGATCATGAGGGAGAAGGAGCTTTCGAAGTGGAAAAGGCTCGTTATCACAAGATAATAATAATGACTGATGCGGATGTGGATGGGGCGCACATCCGAACCCTTTTGCTAACTTTTCTTTTTCGCCAAATGCGTGGTTTAATCGAGCATGGTTATGTTTATGTTGCCAGACCGCCTCTATACAAAATTAAGCGCAGGAAAACTGAGCAATACATTGAGGATGATTCCGAAATGAGCCGAATACTTCTTCAATTGGGATCTGAAGACGTCACGCTCTTGCAAACAGAAGACAACAAAAGTTTTTCAGCAGAAGTAGTAAGGACATTGGTTGAATCACTGTCTAGACTCGAGGCACTCGGAGCCGGTGTCCGTCGCTATGGTTGCGACCTTCCTCGCTATCTTCGGCGACATGATAACCAATCCGGAAAACTTCCCCGTTACATTGCGCGTATTCGAACAGGCAACAAAGAAGAATTTCGGTTCTTTCCCGATGCCGAAGCTCGCGAGGGTTTTTACGATGGGCAAAATATCCCGCCCGAGGAACGCGAAGGAACTGTGAATCGTGAAATTGAGGTCGAAGGGCAGCTTGTCCGGAAGCGGATTTCGGTTCACGAAATTTTCGAATCTCATGAAATGGAAAAGATAGTTGAGGGCATCACTGAACAAGGTATCAAATTGGAAGATTTCGAAACCGACGGTGAGAATCCCAATTACAAGCTCGTTGAGAATTTTGGTCAGGAGGGTAAAGAGAACGAGATGGAGATACGCTCCCTCCTCGATGTCCTTGAAAACATTCGCTTGCTCGGACGCAAGGGATTGCAGATTCAGCGCTACAAAGGTCTTGGGGAAATGAATCCCAAGCAACTCTTCGAGACAACTATGGACCCAAATACCCGAAGTCTTGTGAAAGTCGATATTGCCGATGCCGCGGCAGCTGATCATCTTTTTTCCATGTTGATGGGCGAAGACGTTCCATCTCGTCGGGCATTTATCGAAGATAATGCTTTGAACGTGTCCTATCTGGATGTGTGAATTTGGAACTTTTTGCAAGTAAACCGGCAACCTTTTGACTATCAATCCTTCTAACCAATAGATTCTAATGGAAGAAATTTCCGAGCGTCTGATCCCGACTAATATAACTGAGATCATGCAAACCGCCTACATCGATTACTCGATGTCGGTAATTGTCAGTCGAGCCCTTCCCGATGTTCGAGATGGTTTCAAGCCCGTTCAGCGCCGTGTGCTCTATGCCATGATGCGCGAGGGTTTACTTCACAATCGTCCATATGACAAATGTGCCGGCGTTGTCGGCGAAGTGCTCAAGAATTACCACCCGCATGGGGATGGTTCCGTATACGATACTTTGGTTAGAATGGCACAGCCATGGGTTATGCGCTATCCTCTGGTGGACGGACAAGGGAATTTCGGTTCTGTTGATGGTGATTCTGCAGCGGCCTACAGGTACACCGAGTGTCGTCTCACGCGCATTGCTGAAGAAATGTTGCGGGACATCGACGAGGACACCGTCGATTTTGCACCAAATTACAAAGAGAGTTCGACTGAACCCACGGTTTTACCTGCAGCCCTACCCAACCTTTTGATGAATGGGTCAACCGGTATTGCCGTTGGCATGACAACCAATATTCCTCCTCACAACCTGGGTGAGATTATTGATGCGACCTGCGCTTTGATCAATGATCCATCCATCACGATCGATGAGTTGATGCAGCACCTACCAGGCCCAGATTTTCCCTCGGGAGGAACTATTTCCGGTTCTGCAAGTATTCAATCCTACATGAAAACTGGTCGTGGGATCGTGCGTATGCGAGGGAGTATGGAATTGGAAGAATTGCCTAGTGGGCGACAACAAATTGTCATCACCCAAATTCCCTACAATGTCAATCGAGCGACACTTGTCACACGAATTGCCGATTTGGTTAGGGACAAGTTGCTGGATGGCGTTAGCGACTTACGAGACGAGTCTACTGAAACCACTCGTATCGTGGTTGAACTGAAAATGGGGGAAATTGAGCGCGTCACTATTAACAAGCTTTACAAAATGACGGCCCTCGAAAGTTCATTCGGCGTTATCCTACTTGCGATCGACAAGCGTAGGCCAAGGCAAATGAATATGAAGGAAATGCTCGAGTGCTATGTTGAGCATCGCAGGGAGGTTATTTTTCGTCGTACTCAATTTCGCCTTCGTAAAGCTGAAGATCGAGCCCACATTTTAGAGGGTTATAAGATTGCCCTCGATAACCTCGACGAGTTCGTTCGTATCATTCGAGCATCTGCTAACAGGAATGAGGCAAAAGCAAGGTTGATGGATAAATTCACTATTTCTGAGCGGCAGACCAATGCGATTCTCGATCTTCGCCTCTATCAGCTTACGGGAATGGAGAGAGAAAAAATCGAGGAGGAATATGCCGGACTGATGGTGCTCATTGAAGGCTTTCGTGAAATCATCGGCAACGAAAGTCGTCTCCTCGAAGTAATTAAGGATGAGCTTTTGGAAATGAAGGAAGCTTATCCTTCACCTCGCCGTTGTATACTGACAGAGGCTGAAGGTGATATTAGAATGGAAGACCTTATTCCTAACGACGGTTGCGTGATTACCATCACGAAGAACGGCTTTATCAAGCGTACTTCGGTCGACGAATATCGTTCTCAGCATCGCGGAGGCAAGGGGGTTATCGGCAGCGGACAAAGGGATGAGGATCCCATCGACCAGCTCTTTACTGCCAATGCTCACGACACAATGATGTTCTTCATGAGCAACGGTCGAGTGTATGTGGAAAAAGTCTATGAGGTGCCTGAAGGGAAGCGCGACTCCAAAGGCCGCAGCATTGTCAATTTGCTTCAGATGCAAAAAGGGGAAAAGGTTGCCGCAATGGTTTGTGTGGAAGATTTTGAGCAACCTGTTTCACTCGTTTTATGTACTCGAAAGGGGGTCGTCAAAAAGACTCATCTTTCGGCATATCGCAACCACCGAAAAGGAGGGTTGATTGGCATAAACGTGGATGAAGACGATGTTGTTATTGAGGCCCGTAAGACTACTGGAGACGACCACATCCTTATCCTCACTCACAATGGGAAAGGTCTCCGTTTCCACGAAAACCAACTTCGGAACCAAGGACGTGTTACCCGTGGAGTGCGCGGTATTCGCTTACGTGAAGGAGATCATGTCGAAAGTATGCTGGTAGTTGATGACGATCGACTGCTTCTCATCGCTGGTGCTAACGGGTTGGGTATACGAACTGAATTTTCAGCATTCCTTCCTCGTGGCGGAGAAGGTGAGGATAATACTCCTCGCAAGCGAGGTGGTTTCGGTGTCATTGCAATGGACGCGAAGGCTCTTGCGGGAGCTTTAGCCGTCCACGAAGACGACGAGATAATGATGCTGACAAAGAAAGGCCAAGCCATTCGCTGCCCCGTGTTAAACATTCGCGAGACCAATAGAGGCACAAAGGGCGTCAAGCTTGTTGACTTGGCAAAAGGCGATAAATTAACCGCAATTTCTCGTGTTGTTGCCATGCAAGAGGGTGATGACGATGATCCTGAGGATTCACCGATAGATCCTGAACAGAGCAAAGAGCTTTTAGTAGATTCTGTCTCTGGTGAGAGTACTGTCTCCGATGAGAATTTACCTTCACCTGATCTTGCCTCGGATGATGTGGCCGAGGCAAGACCTCCGTATTCTGAAGAAAATAGCGAGACAGACTAGACTTAGCATGCCTCGAAGTTAAGCCACTGCCTCTTCCGACTATCTTACGGATCGAACATGATTGCTTGGTTCGGCCTGTTGCTCTGTTTTTGTCCTGAATTGCTTTTCTCGATTAACCATTCCAAGCTTCCCATGGAAATCTCAGGTGCCTCTGCTAACCTTGTAAGCAGCAAGGCAGAAGCCAAGGTATCGTAAAGGGCGCAATGAAAACTTTGTCTACCAGAGGGGCAAGTCCTCAAGGCATTATTTTTTAAACAGTCTCCTAGGCCAAAGGTGTCGATCAAATTGCCAAGAGAATAGTTGCCAATGCCGGGATATAGCTTTTTGTACAGTTGAAGGGTATCGACCCATGGCCCCCAATCGAAACTCTGTTTTTCGTTCTGGATCGGGCGATACGGCCACGTACTCTTTAATAAGTTTTCCTCAACACTTGCGTGATGAGCACAAAACACATCTACCGAATTTCTCATTTCAGCAAAAAAGCGTTGGTTTTGTTGAAATGGCTCTAACCCTAACAAATCTCTCTGTTTCAGACCATGTATTTCAATGCTTTTGGGATGAAGTTGTCTCAAAGGTCTGCATTGTTTTGTTTCTGTCGAGATTATTTTTGAACCCTTAATTACGACAACGCCAAACTCAACTACCCCTGAGACAGCGTCTCCTTCGAAATCAAGAACTGCGATTTTTGAACGAGTCCAACTCATGTTAAGGATCCAGTTGCCAAATTTTCAAAAGCCATCATATTTACAAATAAACGATATTCTAGACCATGAATTTGGATCAATTTCAAAATCTTGTATTTGATTGGACTCGTGAAAGTGGCAAGTTGATCCTTGAACACTTTCGTGATCCAGATCTCAAAGTTGACCAAAAAAAAGACGCTTCACCTGTAACACAAGCTGACCGTCAAGCCGAACAGCTTATACGCAACCAAATAAGCAAGCACTTTCCGAAGCATGGCATTGTCGGAGAAGAGTTCGGTTCTGTTCGGGAGGGGGCTGAGTGGACTTGGTTGATAGATCCTATTGATGGAACGAAAAGCTTTGTGGCAGGTGTTCCCCTCTTCGGAACGGTCTTGTGTTTGCAATTTCAAGGCAAACCGGTTTTGGGTGCTATACACTTACCGGCCTTGGGGGATCATTTGCTTGTCGGCGATGGCAACATGGCCTTGCTAGATGGTAAGAAAGTGACGGTTCGAGAGTCTGGCCCATGCGGTGATTGGGTTGTTCTCACATCAGATGAAAGAGACATACCAACTTATCGTAACGGAGCTGGATGGAAGAGTTTGTTAAAAAAAGTTGCCTACTGTCGATCATGGGGGGACTGTTACGGTTATTATTTAGTAGCAACTGGAAAGGCTGATGTAATGGTGGACCCCATTGTGAATTCGTGGGATTTTCATGGTGTAATTCCTATCATTCAAGGAGCTGGTGGCAAAATAACTAACTGGATTGGCGAGGATGCTGCAGGTAGTAACTCAGCTATTGCTGCAGGCTCAGAAATACATAATAAGGTTGTTTCTTTTCTAAATCATCAAAGTTAATTTTCGGATGATAAAAAGATTTAGTATAACAACTTCATGTTTTATGAATTTGAATGGAGCGGGCGAAGGGATTCGAACCCTCGACATCCACCTTGGCAAGGTGGTGCTCTACCAACTGAGCTACGCCCGCAT
>MDTC01050010.1_pt1 | contig 14381 bp, 15 predicted proteins | sample 811181 | NCBI WGS metagenome assembly MDTC01 (sample SAMN05326644, study PRJNA326480) | marine metagenome | isolation source: seawater | place: Pacific Ocean: North | collected 2011 | reverse complement strand
GTGCTTGAAAAAAGGTTAAGAGAAAGAGGTACCGATGAAGAAGGGGTGATTTTGGAAAGAATGAAAAATGCAAGAATTGAACTAAGTAAAGCCAAAAACTATGACTATATATTAGAAAATGATGATTTTGAGCTCGCTGAAAAAAAATTATTAACTTATGTGCTCGATGTTAGTATGGAGATAGATGAGAATGAAAGGAAAGAACCTTTGATAGATAAGGATTTTTAAAGTATTATTAAATGATAATATTAACAGAATGTAGGTAATACAGATGGCTAGAATTACAGTAGAGGATTGTTTAGAAAAAGTAACTAACAGGTTTCATTTAGTTAGGGTTGCCAGTAAGAGAGCTAGACAAATCATGAATGGCAAAGAGCCAACTTTAGAGTGGGATAATGATAAAGCTACTGTTTTAGCATTAAGAGAAATAGCTGCAGGAAATATTACTGAAGAAATGTTGGATGAAAAGCCAATCATCAGTGAAGAAGAAGGTCTGTTTGATCAGAACGAAATTGATGCTGAAATTGGAGCTTTATTAAATACTGATTCCTCTGAAGATGCCAATAATGAAGAATTAGAAGCACAAGCAGAAGATGTCTCGGACGATGCTGAGATCCTTAATCAGGAAGAATCTCAACCTGACGCAGAAGAAACTCCTGTGTCAGACAATGATACATTATAATAGAGTAGATATATGATATGGCTGAGACTTCAAATTTAAAAAAAAACAATTTGAATCAGCAAAGTTCGTCTAACCCCGCGCTCAACAGCTTAATAAAAAAATCTAAATCATATTTACCGACAAATAAAATTCTTTTAATAAGAGAAGCCTACGATTTTAGTAATGCAAGTCATCATGGGCAGCTTCGTAAAAGCGGTGAACCCTATATTAATCATCCTTTATCTGTCGCATCAATACTTGCAGAAATGAAAATGGACGCAGTTAGCATTGTTGCAGCTATTTTGCATGACGTTGTAGAGGATACAAAAGCAGCAAAAGAAGACATAGAGAAAAAATTTGGTCAAGAAATAGCTAAAATTGTAGATGGTGTAAGTAAAATTGATAAAAATATAAAATTTCTATCTCGAGATGAAGCTCAGGCGGAAAATTTTAGTAAAATGATGCTAGCAATGTCAGATGATCTAAGAGTTATTTTAGTGAAACTAGCAGACAGATTGCATAATATGAGAACACTTGATTGCTTATCTAAACAAAAAAAAATTAGAATAGCAAAAGAGACGATTGAAATTTATGTCCCGATAGCACTAAGACTTGGCATGAATAAGCTTCGACTTGAATTAGAAGAAATTTCATTCAGAACTCTCAATCCATATCGTTATCAAGTGATCACAAAGGCTGTAGAAAATCATCGAGGAAATAAAATAAAATTTTTAGATGATATTAAAGACAAAATCGAGGAGCGACTTGGGGATATAAATATAAATACAGATATTTTTGCTCGACAAAAAAATCCTTATAGTATTTATAAGAAGATGAAAAAAAAGCAATTAGGTTTTAATGCTGTATATGATATTTATGGTTTACGGGTTGTTACTGAGAAAATTGATGACTGTTACCGAGTTTTTGGAGCGTGTCATAATCTATTTAAACCTGTTCCTGGGAAATTTAAAGATTACATAGCTATTCCAAAATCAAATGGGTATCAGGCCCTTCATACAGTACTATTTGGTCCTAATGCCATCCCAATTGAGGTTCAGATTAGAACAAAAGAAATGGACCAATTTGCGGAATCTGGGATAGCATCACACTGGCAATATAAAACTGGTGGGCACTCCTCTGCACAAGCCTATGCACGTGATTGGTTGCAAAAGATCATTGAAATGAAGCAAAATACGTCGAATTCCATCGATCTCCTAGAAAATATCAAAATTGATTTATTTCCAGACGAGATTTATGTATTTACGCCAAAAGGAGAAATTAAAGAATTACCATATAGAAGTACCATCATAGATTTTGCTTATTCTGTTCATACTGATGTTGGAAATAAGTGCACGGCGGCAAAAATAAACGACTTAGATGTTCCTTTAAGCACTACTTTATCATCCGGACAAACAGTTGAAATAATCACCAATGCTTTAGGAAAGCCAAACCCATCGTGGTTAGAATTTGTGGTAACGGCAAAAGCAAGAGCAAATATAAAAAGTTATTTGAAAAATATGCAAACAGAACAGGCATCCGACCTCGGGTTAAGAATATTAGATAAAGCACTAAATGATTACGGTACTTCTTTCACTGAAATACCATATGAATCAATCAGAAGATTATTAAATGAATATAATTTAAAAGATGAAAAAACATTATTTGTAGAAATTGGTCTTGGAAATATCATACCCCATTTAGCAGCTCAAAATCTTGCGAATAAAAAAAGTTTTGTCAAACAAAAGTATGATAGTTTTGTTTCAAAGTTACTTGGTTTTAGAGCGAATGAACTAATTGCGATAAAGGGTACAGAAGGACTTGTTTTAAATTATGCAAAATGTTGTAGGCCAATTCCAGGAGACGATATTGTAGGAATTACCTCGTCGGGAAACGGCTTTGTAGTGCATAGATCTGTCTGCCACAATATTAAAAAAACAAGATCCAATAGAATATTTATTGAATGGTCAGATGATGTCAGTGGTGAATATCAAACACAAATAAGAGTTTTTTCAGAAAAACAAAGAGGAGTGTTAGCAAATGTTGCCGGTGTTATTTCTCGACTTTCATGTAATATAGAAAATGTTAAATTTGACGAAGTGCAAAATCCTTATGCGTCTTTTGTTTTCACAATTGATGTTAAGGATAGAAATCATTTAGCAGAATTAATTAAAGAATTAAAAAAAGTTAAAAATATAACTAAAGTTATAAGGACAATTGGATAATGAGTAAAGAATATATTCACACCGACAATGCCCCGTCAGCCATAGGAGCATACTCACAAGCTATAAAATTAGACGGCATTGTTTATTGCTCAGGGCAAATTCCATTAGATCCAAAAGAAATGGTCCTTGTGTCAGATAATATTGATGAACAAATAGAACAAGTATTTGAAAATTTAAATCAGGTTTTATTAAAGTCTGAATCCTCTCTTGATAATATATTAAAGTTAAATGTTTATTTGACAGATTTGGGTAATTTTTCAAAAGTTAATGAACATATGGAGAAGAGATTCAAAAAACCTTTCCCAGCTAGAGCTGCAATTGGAATTAAAGAACTTCCTAAAGGTGCTTTAATAGAAATAGATGCAATTGCAGAAGCGAAATAAAATTTATGAGCACTGACCTTTTAGATCTTAAAGGTGTAGGAGAAAAAGGCCTAATAAAATTAAATAAAATTGGTATAAGAACTGTTGAAGATCTTTTATTCCATTTGCCTATAAGGTATCAAGACAAAACAAAGCTTACCAAAATATCCGATCTTGAGCCTGGAAATAAATATTTTATAGAGGGTGTTGTTGAAAAATCTAACATAATTTTCTACAAAAAAAGAATGTTCTTAGTAAGGTTGTCAGACTCATCTGGTTTTATTCAATTAAGATTTTTTTATTTCAATAAGAGCCAAATGAGAAATTTCTCAGAGGGTCAAAAAGTTAGGTGCTATGGTGAATTAAGATTAGCGAATAAAGTTAAAGAAATGGTTCATCCAGAATGCGAATTTATCGATCGAAACAACATAAAAAAATTAGATGAATATCTAACGCCTGTGTACCCTATAACAGAAGGACTTCAACAACATAGAATAAGAAATATTGTAAGACAATCCTTAGCAATGTTGAAGTCTGGAAAAATTTCTTTCCCTGAAATATTACCAAAAAAAATTTTAGAAAAATATAATCTGGTTGATATAAATACTGCTCTATTAAGTATTCATAATCCAAGTGGAAACGAAAGTTTTGAGGAACTAGTGAATTCTGAAAACATTAATAAAAAAAGATTAGTTTTTGAAGAGCTATTAGCCCATCAGCTAATCTTTAAAAGAATAAAAGCATTAAATAAAAGGTTAACTTCATTTAAGCTTGATAATAACGATGAGCCTATTAAAAAACTTATTAGTAAGCTTTCTTTTGAGCCTACAAAATCACAAATTGTAGTAATGAATGAAATAATTGCAGACATGCAAAAAGATATGCCGATGATGAGATTAGTTCAAGGAGATGTTGGATGTGGAAAAACGTTAGTCGCTTTATTTGCAGCATTGCATGCTATAAGTAATGGTTATCAGGTTGCATTTATGGCACCTACAGAAATTCTTTCAGAGCAACATTATCAAAGTATTAAGTTAATGCTTAAAGATTTTAATATAAATATTTCTATTTTATATAGTGGGATTAAAGCCAAAGAAAAAGAAACGATTATTGAAGATATTAAATTAGGAAATACTGATTTGATTATTGGCACTCATGCTCTAATTCAAAATCAAATAAATTTCTCAAATCTAGCTTTAGTAATCATTGATGAACAACATAAGTTTGGTGTTCATCAGAGAATGACACTTACAACAAAAGGAAAAAAACATGATACCTTTCCGCACCAATTAATCCTGACCGCAACCCCAATACCTAGGACATTGGCAATGAGCTTATATGGCAATTTGGAATATTCTGCAATTAATGAGATGCCAAAAGGCAGACAAGATATAGATACAATAGCCATATCAGAGGATAGAAGAAGTGAAGTTTTAGAAAAAATTAGCTCAAAATGTAAAGATGGAAGCCAAGTATATTGGGTCTGCCCGTTAATAAATGAATCTGAAGTACTTGAATGTAAGGCTGCCACAAATACTTATAAAGAGTTACAGAGTAAGCTCAAAAATATTAACATTGGATTAATTCACGGCAGAATGAAAATGGCTGAGAAAGAGGAGGTCATGAGTAATTTTAGGAATAAAAAAATCGATGTTCTTGTGTCAACGACAATTATAGAGGTAGGGCTTGATGTTCCAAATGCTACTGTAATTATAATAGAAAATTCTGAACGAATGGGCTTGTCACAACTTCATCAATTACGAGGACGAGTTGGAAGAGGTAATAAAAAAAGTTCCTGCATATTGATTTTTAAATCAGGTTTAAGTGAATTAGCTAGAAAAAGAATAGATATACTAAGGAAATGTAGCAATGGTTTTGATATTGCAAAAGAAGATCTTGACTTGAGGGGGCCAGGAGAAATACTCGGAAAAAAACAAAAGGGAGATATTAATTTTAAAATAGCAAACATAGCAAGAGATTACAGATTTATTGAAGATACTAAGGATTGTGCTGAAAAAATTTCAAGTGTTGCATCAGAGAAGTTAGCAAGAAGGTGGATTACTGAAGAAATAGAAATCGGAAAAGCTTAGATTATTGTAAAACCATTTTGAGCATTTCTTCATTCGTTGGATTTGAAGAGATTAATATACTATTGTTTGGAAAATTAGTTTTTATAACATTTGCTATTTTTTCATTACCGGAAATGAATATAATTTCTTTTAAATTAGAAATTTTATGTAGGTCCAATATTTTTTTAAGATTGCTAAATACATCAATACTTGTAATACAAATATGAGTAATATCCTCTAAGATGTTATCAATATTACAATCTTTTTCATCTGGAAGATTCCTACTATAAACATTTATATCTGCATACACATGATTATCTTGTGACAAGTTATCTTGTAAAAAATGTCTTCCTCCAATACCTTTAATAATAGTCACTTTTTTATTTTTTATATTCTTCTTTTTTATTTCTTTAAATAGAGTTTCGCTCGTAAAGTCTGATTCAGGACAAATATCCACTTTAATACCGATATCTTCTAGAAGTTTAGAGGTAGATTTCCCAATAGCAGCTATTATTTTTCCATCCAAATCTGAAATTTTCAAACTATCAATCAATGCGGTCACAGAGTTTTGACTAGTAAAAATAATTAGGTCAGAATTTTTTATATTTTCAATTTGTTTTTCATTAAGTTTAATTTTTTTTATCTTTATAACTGGGAAGATAGTATTTTTAATATTTAACTCATTTAAAAGAGTAGAAAAATTTTTTGATTGATCAAGTTGTCTAGTAATTAATATATGCATAATTATAGTAATTCTCTGGCGCCTTTTTTCTCTAGGCCTTTAGCAGCATCCAAACCTATTTTTTTGTAATCTTTTATCTCTCCATTCTCTTCATGGTATATTTTATTTTTCCCATCTAGTGAGCCAATCATAGATAATATCTTTACATGATTATTTTTTATAATTGCATTTGCTGCAATTGGCGTATTACAACTTGCTTCAAAAAATTGACTTACTTGTCTCTCAACATCTACACATATACTAGTTTCCTTATGATCTAACTTATGAATTAAATTATTTATTTCTGTATTATTTTTTTTAGTTTCAATTCCAATTGCACCTTGACCAATTGCAGGTATCCAGTTTTTGATTTCCATATATGAAGAAATATGTTTTTCTAGACCTAGTCTTTTAACACCAGCTGCGGCCAGAATAATTCCGTCAACTTCATTATTTAAAACTTTTCTAACTCTAGTATCAACATTGCCCCGCATGTCGAATATTTTTATACCAGGATAGTCGTGTTTTAGATTTGATATTCGTCTTACGCTAGAAGTTCCAATTGAATCATCAATATTAAATTCTGATAAAGTATTGTATTTTTTAGAAATAAGAATATCTCTGGCATCCTCTCGTTCTAGCATTGCACTTATTTTTAAGTCATTGTGCAAAATTGCTGGCATATCTTTCATGGAGTGGACGGCGATGTCACATTCTTCATTTAATAAAGATTGTTCAAGCTCTTTAAGAAATAATGATTTCCCCCCAATATCATATAGCGGCTTATCAAGAATCTTATCACCCTCGGTTGTAATTTTTACTAATTGTATAACTAGAGAACTATCCATACTTTTAAGTAATTCACTAACTCTTCTTGCTTGCCATAGGGCTAATGGACTTTTTCGAGTAGCAATTTTAATTATTTTTGGCATTAAACTTTCGTTCATATAGTCAACTTAATGTTATACTTATTGTAATTATTATAGATGATATTTCACAATGGCAAAGAATACAAAAAAACCTTGGCAAGGAAGATTTAAAGGGCAAACAAATAAATTCGTCGAGGAATTTACTTCCTCTATAGACATTGATTATAGACTTGCGGGCTATGATATCTTGGGATCTGAGGCTCATTCAAGAATGCTAAATTCAATTGGTGTTTTAAGTAATAGCGAGTTAAAAAAGATTTTAGCTGCTTTGAAAAAAGTTTCTAAAAAAATATCTGATGGAAAAATGGCTCACAATAATTCTCTTGAGGATATTCATATGCACATAGAAAATGAATTAATATTACTTATTGGGGATACTGCTAAAAAAATCCATACGGGGAGATCAAGAAATGATCAAGTTGCAACTGATATGAGAATGTATGTTAGAGATGAAATTTTAACCGTTCTCGATAATATAAACATTTTACAGAAAACTCTTATTAAATTAGCTGAAAAATATTCAAAAAATATTATTCCCGGCTTTACGCATTTACAAGTAGCTCAACCGGTAACTTTTGGCTTTATAATGATGGCATGGTTTTTTATGCTTGAAAGAGACAAAGATAGATTTATGATGAGTTTTCCTAATGTAAATGTATGTCCTTTGGGTGCCGGAGCTTTATCTGGATCCTCTCATAAGCTTGATAGAAAATTTGTATCGGATTTTTTAATGTTCGATGGCATCACTGATAACGCTCTTGATAGCGTAAGTGATAGGGATTTCATAATAGAATTTATTAGTAATTCATCTTTACTTATGTCACACCTATCAAGATTTTCAGAAGAGATTATAATTTGGAATTCTACAATGTATGACTTTGTGCATTTAGACGATAAAGTTTGTACTGGCTCTTCCATTATGCCTCAGAAGAAAAACCCAGATGTCTTAGAGTTAGTTAGAGGTAAGACAGGATCAGTTTATGGGCAACTTGTAAATATTTTAACTATCATGAAAGCACAACCATTTGCTTACAATAGAGACAACCAGGAAGACAAACCCCCATTATTTGATTGTGGCGATACAGTTATTAAGTGTTTAAAAGCCATGAATCTGTGTCTTGAGAACCTTAAGTTAAATATAAAAATAGCTGAAGAATCTGCTAAAAAAGGTTATTCAACTGCAACAGATTATGCAGATTATCTTGTAAAAAAAGGTGTGCCATTTAGAGATGCGCATGAAATTGTTGGTAAAACTGTTGCATATGCTATTAGTAAAAAATTAGAACTTAGTGAGATTACAATTTCAGAATTTGAGTCAATATGCAGTTTTGTTGAGCCAGATATTTACGATCATTTAAATATTAAAGGTTCGGTTGATAGCAAAAAAACAACTGGGGGAACTTCATTCAAAGAAGTAATGAAGCAAATTAGAAAAGCGAAAAAACTTATTAATCAGTATGAAAAAAATTAATAAATTTTTATATTCATTATTTTTCACCATATGTTTAATATTAATAAATGGTTGCGGTCAAACTGGAGATTTATATTTACCAGAAGAAGCACAGAATACATTTAAAAAAAATGAATATAGATCATAAAAATAAAATTTATAGTATTGACGGATTGTCAATTAAAAAACTTGCCAATGACTTTGGAACACCTTGTTTCGTCTACTCTGAATCTACTATTTCGAATAATTTCAATGAAATAAAAAATATTTTTAATACTGATAAAAAAAAGGTTTTTTATTCAGTTAAAGCAAATTCAAATTTAGCAATTCTAAAGTTATTAAATGATTTAGGATCAGGATTTGATATTGTCTCAATGGGTGAGCTTGAAAGAGTAATGAGAATTGGGGCAAATCCAAAAAATATAGTTTATTCGGGTGTTGGAAAGTCAGAAGAGGACTTAAAAAAATCAATAGAGCTAGGCATATACTGTATTAATGTCGAGTCATTTGCTGAATTAGAAAGAATTCAAAAAATTGCATCAGAAGTAAAAATGGAAGCTTCTGTTGCGATACGGATAAATCCTAATATCGACCCTGGCTCACACGAATATATTTCTACAGGATTAGAATCTACAAAGTTTGGCATAAATTTAACAAACATGATGGATGCATTCGTTTTTGCAAAAAAAGAGAAGTATATTAATTTGATGGGTATTGATTATCATATTGGTTCACAGATAGAGACTCTTGAACCTTTTATTGAAGCAATTAATTCAGTGGCAAAAATCCTACACAAATTAGAAGACATGAATATTAATTTGGAATTAATAGATATGGGTGGAGGTTTGGGTATTGATTATGATGATAATAAAGTGCCATCCATGAAAGAATTTGGAGATGCTGTTAATAAGTCTATAAAGGATAATCATTTAGAAAAATATCAAATCATACTTGAATTAGGAAGATGCATTGTAGGTAATGCTGGATATTTACTTACAAAAGTAGAATATATAAAAGAGGATAGTACAAAAAATTATGTAATTGTTGATGCAGGTATGGATAACTTAATAAGACCAGCGTTATATGATGCATGGCATAACATAGTTAGTACGGGTACTCATAATGAAAAAGAAATTTTATGTGATATTGTTGGCCCAGTTTGTGAATGTACTGATTTCTTAGGCAAAGAAAGAGCGCTATCAGTTCAACAAGATGACATTTTAGTTATTAGTTGTTGTGGTGCATACGCTTCTTCAATGTCTAGTAACTACAATTCAAGACCAAGACCTGCTGAAGTAATTATAAGAGATAAAGAAGCTAAATTAATTAGTAAAAAAGAAAAAATAGAGGATTTATTCTCAAGAGAAATAATTATTTAAAATATGAAAACCTTAGATTTTATAAAAATGCATAGCTTAGGAAACGATTTTGTAATTTTTGATCAATTAAAAAAATCTTTTAAATTTTCTAAAAGCCAAATAAAAAAAATTTCAGACAGAAATTTCGGCATTGGATGCGATCAAATTTTAATTCTTAAAAAGTCTAATAAGAAAGACATCTCTTTTGAGTATAAAATATATAATAAAGATGGAAGTGAATCAGGACAATGTGGAAATGGCGCAAAATGTGTAGCAAAATATTATTTTGATCATTACGGAAATAATAAAAAAGAAATAAAAATTGAGACAAAAACACGGACAATGTTTCTTCGTCGTGGAAAAAATAAAAATATTGAGGTAGACATGGGTTTGCCAAAATTTAATTCCAGTGAATTTATAAAAGGAAAATATGCAAATTTTTTATATAATAGAAAAAAGTATTCTTTTAATGAAGTCTTCATAGGAAATCCTCATGCTGTTTTTTTTATTAAAAATATCAAGCATATTGATTTAGAAGATTTTGCAAATAAATTTAATAAAAAAGGTATCTTCAAAAAAGGTGTAAATATTAGTATCGTTGAAAATATGAGTAAAAATAATTGGCGCGCTAGAATATATGAAAGAGGTTCAGGAGAAACTATGGCTTGTGGTTCAGCTGCTTGCGCAATAGCTGCAAGCCTAAAATTTCATAAAAAAGTTGTTTCTCCAAGTAATTATGTACATATGCAAGGAGGAAAAGCTCACGTAAAATGGTCTAAGAATGCTTCTGATTCTGTTCATTTAATAGGATCAGCAGAATATGTCTATTTTGGCCAATATAAAATTTAGTATTTATGACATTAAGAGATAAAAATAAAGAAATCAAAAAACAAATTACAGAAGAAGATGTTTTGCATTATCTTGCCGAAAATCCAGATGTCATAAAAAATAATATAGATCTTTTTAATAAAATATTTTCGTTAAATCAAAAGAATGGGAATGTGATTTCTTTCGAAGATATTAGGATAAAATCACTCATTAAAGAAAATGCAAAAATAAAAGAAAAGATAAAAGAAATAATTGAGTCAGCTAAAGATAATAAAAAAATACAAGAAAAACTATCTAAATTTTCAAACGAAGTAATATCTTTTAGAAAATTAAACAACCTGGTAAATTATATAGAAACTTTTATAGATAAAGAGTTTCCCTCGATAAAAATAGAATTTAGTTTAATTAAATTTAATGGGTTTATTGATCTTGATGAAAAATATTTTTCTCCTAATTCTGATTTAGTTGATTTAATAAACAATACTTTTATTGAAAAAAAACCTATTTTGATTACAAAAAAAACTATCGAGAAATATTCTTTGAAAAAATACATTGATAATAAAGGATCAATAGTTATATGCCCTCTTGGAATAGAATACCCAATAGGTGTAGCATTTATAAAATACAAAAGTGAAATGATGGGCTTAGATCTTCAATTTGATTTACTTAATTCGCTTGCTGAGACGATTTCCTATTCGCTTGAGCAGTATATTCAGAAATAATGAGTGATAAGAAATTAATATTTTTTCTAAATGAATATATTCTTTATATTGAGAAAGTTGTTAATTATGCTGAAAATACCGTATCGTCATATAGACGAGATCTACAATCTTTTATAATTTTTTGTGAAAAGATCAAAGTCGATGATGTCTTATCTGTCGACGAAAAAGTTGTCAGAGATTTTGTATCTCATCTTCATAGAAATGGTATTGGGCCAAAATCTATAAAAAGGTACTTGTCTAGTTTACGCAGTTTTTTAAACTTTCTCTTAAAGAAAAAAATTATAAAGAAAAACTTTGCTGATGGCATTAGGTCTCCAAAGGTGAGTAAAAATTTACCAGAAATATTACAACATTCAGATATTGATTTATTGGCAAATATTAATTCTAAAAAAGAAAGTTTTTATAAGAATAAGGATTTATTAGTTAGAGATACTGCAATATTTGAACTATTTTATTCTTCTGGTTTAAGATTAAGTGAACTCTCAGATATTAAATTTTCAAATATAAATTTTACAGAAGCTATTTTAAGAATTACAGGTAAAGGGAATAAAACTAGAGTTGTTCCCATAGGCACAAAGGCAATTTCTTCGATAAATATTTGGGAAGATGTTAGGAAAAAATATAATAAATGTAATAATGATTTCTTATTTATAGGTTTGAATGGCAATAAAATGTCCCCTAGAAATATACAACTGAGAATGAATACTTTAGCTAGAGCATCTGGCGTAGAGCAAAAACTTTATCCACATAAATTAAGACATACTGTCGCAACTCATTTACTTGAATCCTCGGGTAATATTAGAGCCGTGCAAGAGTTCTTAGGCCATGAGAATATAAGTACAACTCAAATTTATACCCATTTAGATAATCAGTATCTGATGACTGTTTATGATAAAGTACATCCAAGAGCAAAGAAGACTATTAAAAAGGACTAAAATATGGCAACAAAAATACCAGTTGAGATTAATCTTCATCAGCAATCTGCATATTTGACATTAAAATATGATGATCAGTCATTTGACTTAGCAGCAGAATATTTGAGAGTTTATTCTCCATCCGCAGAAGTTATGGGGCATGGACCGGGACAAGAAAAACTTCAAGTTGGTAAAGAAAATGTTTCAATACAAAATATTGTGCCAGTTGGAAATTATGCAATACAAATTTTGTATGATGACGGCCATGATACTGGAATATACTCTTGGGAGTACTTGTATGAATTAGGATGCGCATATGAAGATAAATGGAATAGTTATCTGAAAAAATTAAAGGAAGCTGGATATGAGCGAGTTAAACAATAGCAAAAATGATTCAAATTTTGGATATAAAAAAGTTACTGAAACTGAAAAAGTTTCTTTAGTTAATAATGTTTTTACATCTGTAACACCCCGATATGATTTAATGAATGATTTGATGTCATTTGGAACTCATAGGCTGTGGAAAAAGTACTTCTTATTATGTTCCAATATAAAAAAAGGGGATGAAGTTTTAGATCTTGCATCTGGGACTGGTGATGTAACAAAGCTTGCAAGTGAAGCTGTTGGAGAGAGTGGTTTCGTTGTATCTTGCGATATAAATTTTACAATGCTAAATCAAGGTAGAGAAAATTTAATTAATAAAGGTTTCATAAAAAACATTTTCTACGTACAGTCCGATGCACAATATTTAGCTTTTAAAGAAAATAGTTTTGATCATGTGACAATGGCTTTTGGTTTGCGGAATACAGCTAATATTGAAAAGACGCTAGAATCTATATATAGAATCTTAAAACCAGGTGGGTCCGTTCAGATATTAGAATTCTCTAAAGCTGAAAAGCTAATTGAAAAGCCCTATAAAGTTTTTTTAAATAATTTTGTTCCTTTTCTTGGAAAATATGTAGCCAAAGATGAAAAGAGTTACAAATATTTGGCGGAATCAATTCAAATGCACCCATCACAGAAGGAGCTAATCACACTGATGGAGTCCAGTAAATTTGAAAAATGTAAATACAATAATTTATCGTTTGGTGTCGTATCAATTCATAAGGGGTATAAAATATAAATGGTTACCGATAAAATTAATGAGCTAATTGGAAAAGCGATAGATAATAGTAATCTAGAAAAAAAAGATTTCTTAGCTTTAAATAATAAGACAATTTCAATTATTCTTAAGAACACATCAACGATTCTTTATATAGTTTCACAAGAAGAAAAATTTAGACTTGTTGAGGAAATCGATAATGAGCCTGATTTGGTCTTAGAGGGCAGTCCAATAGCATTTATTAACTATATTAATAATTTAGATACAGCAAGCTCAATAAAAATTTCCGGTGATGCCTCTTTAGCCGAGAGCTTTTCAAATATTACACAAAAAATTGATATTAATTGGGAGCAAATTATTTCTGAATATACAAATGACGATATAGCCTTTTACTCTTCCAAGATTTTTGAATTTATTAAAAGTAAAAAAGAAGAAATTACAGAAAGTTTTTATAGAAATGCAAAAGAATATTTTAGAGACGAAACGGACGTAGTAACTTCAAAAAAAGAAATAAATAAATATATTGAAGACGTAGACAATTTAAAAAATAAAATTGAAGTTATGGAAGTAAAATTAAGGAATAAAAAATAGTAATGAGACAAATATTTAGATTAATAAAGATATATAAAATTATAATGAAAAATTCTTTAGATAAAGATATTTTGAATTTTAAATATTTGTGGTTGGTTAATATCTTTAGAATTTTTTTCCCCTCACTATGGTTTAGGAGCTCTTCTTTATCAAGAGGAGAAAGAATTAGAAAAACTTTTGAGGAACTTGGGCCAATATTTGTAAAATTAGGCCAAACAATTTCTACAAGAAAAGACTTACTGCCAGATGATATCGCTGAAGAACTCGTAAAATTGCAAGACAAGGTGCCTCCTTTTTCTGGTAAAGAAGCAAAACGAGTTATAGAAAAAGCACTGAATGACGATATTACAAATATTTTTGAAGAATTTGAAATAGAGGCATTGGCATCAGCATCGGTAGCACAAGTACATGCTGCAAAATTAAATGGTAATGAAGTGGTCATAAAGGTATTG
>MDTC01277099.1_pt1 | contig 14385 bp, 12 predicted proteins | sample 811181 | NCBI WGS metagenome assembly MDTC01 (sample SAMN05326644, study PRJNA326480) | marine metagenome | isolation source: seawater | place: Pacific Ocean: North | collected 2011 | reverse complement strand
GCGATTATTCGCAAAACCAAATTCGAAGACGTCAAAGACGCTCTTTATGATGCTGGTGTTACTTTTTTCAGCTACTGGGACGTAACTGGAATTGGAAACGAAAAGAAAGGCCATGTATACCGTGGAGTTTCTTACAGTACTTCTGAAATTCAACGCCGTTTGATATCAATTGTTGTCAACGATGATTTTGTACAACCTGCCATAGATGCCATTATAAAATCTGGTGCCACCGGCCGAGTTGGTGACGGTAAAATCTTTGTTCTCCCTGTAGAAGATGCTTATCGCATTCGTACTGGAGACAAAGGAGGAGATACATTAAACTAAATAAAATATATTATTATGGAAGAAAATATAGTTGATTTTTACTCATTAACAACAAACAATGTATGGATGATGATCTGTACTGGCCTTGTATTCTTTATGCATTTAGGGTTCACTTTTTTAGAAAGTGGTATGACTCGTCAAAAGAATACAGTAAATATTTTATTTAAAAACTTCTTTGTAATCACAATGGGTATAATCACTTATTGCCTTGTCGGCTTTAACCTAATGTACCCTGGAGATTTTAACATTATTGGTGGCGAAGGAATACTTGGTTTTGCTGGACTAGGCCTGGATCCTGGTGCAGATTATGATCAACTCACCTACGCAGACGGTGGTTACACGTACTGGACAGATTACCTGTTCCAAGCCATGTTTGCGGCAACTGCAGCTACTATTATTTCAGGTGCTGTTGCTGAACGAATCAAAATCACCTCCTTTATCCTAATTGCTATTTTATTTGTTGTTTTTGTTTATCCTATCGTAGGTTCCTGGCAATGGGGAGGTGGTTTTTTTGATGCATACTTCGGTTTTTATGACTTTGCAGGTTCAACTCTTGTACACTCTGTTGGTGGATGGGGTGCACTTATAGTTATCTATTTTCTTGGTGCGAGAAAAGGAAAATTTGATTCCGATGGCAATCCTGTTGCAATCCCAGGATCCAATATTCCTTTATCAGCAGCTGGAGTTTTAATACTATGGCTAGGATGGTTTGGTTTCAATGGAGGATCTGTTTTATCTGCTGATCCTGCGTTAACTTCCATTACTTTAGTAACAACTTGTCTTGCTGCTGCTGCAGGCGGAATATCTGCTGCAGTTACTTCGAAAATCGCTTATAGCAACTTAGATTTAACAATGTTCATGAACGGAGTGCTTGGGGGCTTAGTTGGTATAACAGCTGGAGCTGACCAAATGGGTGTATACGATGCAATGTTAATTGGTATCATTGCTGGTCCAATTGTTGTATTTGGTGTCGCTCTTCTTGATAAATGTAAATTAGATGATCCAGTTGGAGCAATCCCTGTACACTTATTTTGCGGTATCTGGGGAACCTTGGCAGTAGGTTTGTTTGGAGCAATGAAAGGTTTTGATCAATTCATGAGCCAACTTGCTTGTGTTGGTATAGCGGGTCTTTTCTGCGTTGTGATGGGTACTATAATCGTCCAAATTGTTAAGGCAGTTGCTGGTCTTAGGGTCAGTGAAGAAGAAGAGGAACAAGGTCTTGATATTGCTGAACATGGCACAGGAGCTTATGCTGATTTTTCAAAAGCGTAATTTTTTTATAATTTCATGAAAAAATAAATTCATGAAAACATCAGATTTTACTAAACTGCAGTGTATTATTTTTTTTACACTGCAGTTTTTTTTTACGTATTCACAATCAAATAACTTTTCCGAAGGACCTTTTGATCAGTTAATAATAAGAGGAATCACACTTATTAATGGAAATGGTGCGCCTCCTATTGGGCCTGTTGACATTGAGGTTAGGAAAAATATCATTTCTAAAATCCAAGTTGTCGGTTATCCGGGTATTGAAAAAAGAAGAGGGGGACCAGAATTAGAAAAAAACGGAAAAGAAATTGATGGTACTGGTATGTACCTCCTACCTGGTTTCATTGATATGCATGGTCATATTGGAGGCCAATCTCAAGGAGCAGATCCAGACTACGTCTTTAAACTGTGGATGGGACATGGAATTACCACAATTAGACAACCAAGTGGATTAACCTCTGAATTGACACTAAAATTAAAAAAACAGAGCTCCGAAAATTCAATAATTGCACCAAGAATTTATGCTTACAGTGGTTTTGGTTCAGGATCTACTATCAGTTCACCTGAAGAGGCAAGACAGTGGGTAAGAAAAAATGCCAAAATGGGATTTGATGGAATTAAATTTTTCGGATCTCAACCTGATATTATGAAAGCTGCACTGGACGAAAATAAAAAAATAGGACTTAGATCGGCCATGCATCATGCGCAGATGAGAGTAGTTGGGTGGAATGTTCTCAACTCAGCAAGAGCAGGATTAACCAGCATGGAACATTGGTACGGACTACCTGAAGCACTTTTTATTGATCGAACAATTCAAAATTACCCTCCAAATTACAATTACCAAAATGAGCAACACAGGTTTGAAGAGGCAGGAAAGCTTTGGAATCAGGCTGCCCCACCATACAGCGATCATTGGAATACAGTAATAAATGAATTAATTGAACTAGATTTTACAATTGTCCCCACATTTAATATATATGAAGCAAGTAGAGATTTGCATAGAGCCAGACGTGCGGAATGGCATGAAGAATATACATTACCTTCTTTATGGAAATTCTACGAACCAAGTAAAATTTCACATGGATCATATTGGCATTATTGGGGAACAGAGCAAGAAGTTGCTTGGAAAAACAATTACAAATTATGGATGACATTCATAAATGAATTTAAAAACAGAGGAGGAAGAGTTGCTGCAGGATCAGACTCTGGCTTCATATATCAACTTTATGGGTTTGGGTTTATCAGAGAACTGGAACTTTTAAGAGAGGCTGGTTTCTATCCTTTAGAAATTATTAAATCAGCCACTCTTGATGCTTCGGAGGCTTTGGGAGCAGAAGACATTATTGGCAGTATTGAGGAGGGTAAACTAGCAGACTTTGTTATTGTCGAAGAAAATCCACTTGAGAATTTAAAGGTTCTCTATGGTACGGGTGCAATAAAACTTAATGAAAAAAATGAAATTACGAGAGTTGGAGGCGTAAAATATACTATTAAAGATGGCATCATCTATGATTCAAAAAGACTTCTTAATGATGTAAAGAAAAGAGTTTTAGATGAAAAGAAAAAAGAAAATTTTAAAATCACACAGCCTGGGTTTTAATCTAAATTTTGCTTACAGATTTTAGAAATGAAATTGATGAGTCATTAAAAAGTTTTGGTTTTTCTATATTCACTACATGGCCACATTTTGGGATGATATGCAATCTTGAATTCCTATGTTTTTTAGTTAAAATTTTTATTGACTTTAAAAACATATAATCTTCAGAACCCATAACATATAATGTTGGTATGGGGAGTTCAATTTGTCTAAAAAGTTTTAATAGCGGGTTTACCTCAGAAGTTAATTTAAACCAGCGAAGAAATTCTTTTTGGTATAATTTTTTAGCTTCTCTAATAAATAAATTTCTTGATTCTCGGTGATTCTTATATGGCATAATTATAACAGCAAAAGCATGATAAATCCACATGTAAGGGACTATGGATTTGAAAATTGAACTTAATTTTATTAAAAATATAGACCTAAAGTTCAATTTCATGATGGCACCACCCATAATCATACTTTTAACTAAATTGGGCTGAATCTCTGCTATTTTTCTTATTAGAATTGTGCCTAAGGAAATTCCAATGAAATGTGATTTTTTTATTTTTTCCTTTTTGAGAATTTCAATTATATCTTTAGATATCGAAAAAAATGTATATTTTTTCTCAAATACATTCTTCAATTTATAGGAAGATTTACCGTGCCCTCTTAAATCTAATAACAAAACATTAAAATGTTTTTTAAATTCACGTATTTGCTTAAACCATATTGCAGAACTTCCCCCAGCACCATGTACAAATGTAACCCACTCATCAGAGCTTAAATTATCATAAATATTATAATTTATCATTTATATGAGATTAGAAGTTTTTCCATGTCTTTTTGGTAGGAGTGTGCAACTTCAATTGATTTAGTCACAAAGTCTTTTCCATTACCTGCGAACAATATTGATCTAGAAGAATTAATTAAAATACCTACGTCCTTGTTTGCACCATTTGTGAAAACATCAACTATACTGCCACCCTGAGCCCCAACACCGGGAACTAAAATAAAACTTTCAGGTACCAAATTTCTAATTCTCTTTATGTGATTTGACTTAGTTGCGCCAACAACATACATTAAGTTTTTAGATCCTTTCCATGATTTAGATTTAATAATAACTTCTTCAAATAATTTGGAGTTTTGAGTTTTCAAAAACTGAAAATCTTCACTTCCTTTATTTGAAGTTAAAGCCAATAAAATTGTGTTTTTGTTTTTATATTTTAAGAAAGGCTCAATTGAATCTCTTCCCATGTATGGTGAAACAGTTATTGAATCAAAACTTAATTTATTAAAAAAGGCTTTTGCATAATTATCCGATGTATTACCAATATCACCCCTTTTTGCATCTGCTATCGTAAAAATATTTGGAAATTTAGAATTTAAATAATTTATAGTTTTTTCTAAAGAAATCCATCCCTCCGATCCATATGCTTCATAAAATGCAGTGTTAATTTTTACAGCAACTATCAAATGACTCAAAGAATCAATCAACATCTTATTAAACACAAACACTGGGTCTTTTTCTGTAAGAAGATGAGCAGGTATTTTATCCAAGTCACTATCAAGACCTAAACACAGGAATGATTTCTTTCTTTTTATTTCACTACTCAATAATTTTGTATCCATATTTAAAAAATTTCTTCTGAATTTTTTAAAAGTTCATTATTCTGAACAAGCTTAAGTTCATCTATAATTTTATCTATATTACCATTAACTATATTTTGCAGGTCATAAAGTGTCAAACCAATCCGATGATCTGTAACTCTGCCTTGAGGGTAATTGTATGTTCGAATCTTGGCAGAGCGATCACCTGATGAAACCATTGAATTTCTTTTTTTTGAATCTTCGTCTAATTTTTTATTCAACTCTAACTCATACAATCGTGACCTTAAAACTTTTAAGGCTTTGTCTTTGTTTTTATGTTGTGATTTTTGATCCTGACATTGAGCAACAATACCTGAGGGCTCATGTGTTAATCTAACTGCTGAATATGTGGTGTTAACTGACTGTCCTCCAGGACCTGACGAACAAAAATAGTCAATTCTCACGTCGTTCATATCAATATCTATGTCAAACTCCTCTGCTTCAGGTAAAACCATAACGGTAGCTGCAGATGTATGAACTCTGCCTTGTGTTTCGGTTTGAGGAACTCTCTGAACTCGATGAACACCCGATTCAAATTTCAAAAGCCCATAAATATCATCATTGCCTGAAACTTCAAAAATAATTTCTTTGAACCCTCCCGCTGTTCCGGGACTAGCATCAACCAAACTTACCTTCCATTTTTTTCCTTCACAAAACTTAGAATACATTCTAAATAAATCTCCTGCAAAAATACTTGCTTCGTCTCCACCGGTACCTGCTCTTAGTTCAACAACTACATTTTTTGAATCATCGGGATCTTTAGGAATCAATAAGACTTTAATTTGATCCTCAAGGACTTTAATTTTTTCCTTTGATTCAGAAAGCTGTTCCAATGCCATTTCAATCATTTCTTTATCATCTTCAGTCTTGCTAATTTGTTCAGCTTCTTCAATGTTGTTCAAAAGTTCTTGAAGGTTTTTTTTCTTTTCTACAATTAAACCTAAATCTTTGTACTCTTTATTTAAAGAAACATAACGTTTTCTATCATTTATAATATCGGGTTGAATAATTAAATCTGAAACCTCATTATATCTTTGCTCTACTATGTTTAGTTTTTCAATCATTTAAAATGCAATAAAAGTAAAATATTTCAGAACTGGAAATTTAGTATGAAAAAACCTCATTTCCAGAATGAATAGTCAGTTTTTTTTTGGAACTTTTTTTAACAAACCCAATTTTTTTTGCATCAACTCCAAATGATTTGGAAATTCTAATTAAATCATCAGCAATTGATGGATTTACATACAGCTCCATTCGGTGCCCCATATTGAAAACCTTATACATTTCTTTTAAGGAAGTTTTGGATTCTCTCTGAATTAGTTTAAATAAAGGAGGAATTGGAAATAGATTGTCTTTTACGACATGTAAATCGTTTATGAAATGTAATACTTTAGTTTGTGCACCTCCACTGCAGTGAATAATACCATGAATATCGATATGATTGTACTTTTCTAAAATTTTTTTAATTATTGGGGCATAAGTTCTTGTAGGAGAAAGAACAAGTTTACCTGCATCCAAGCTTAGACCATCAATAGATTCATTAATTTTTAAGGAACCAGAGTACACCAAGGTTTCATCCAACAAAGGATCAAAGCTTTCTGGATATTTAGAAGCTAGATATTTGTGAAAGAGATCATGTCTTGCTGATGTTAGACCATTGCTGCCCATTCCACCATTATAGTTTTTTTCATATGTTGCTGTTCCACTGGACTCCAAACCAATAATTACATCACCTGCACTTATGTTTGCATTATTAATTATATCTTTTCTCTTAATTCTGGCTGTAACAGTTGAATCTACTATAATTGTTCTGACTATGTCACCTACGTCAGCAGTTTCTCCTCCAGTAGATTTGATATTAACACCAAACTTTGACATTTCTTGAATTAAATCCTCTGTTCCCTGAATAATTGATTTAATAACTTCTCCACTAACCAATTTCTTATTTCGACCTATAGTTGATGATAATAAAATATTGTCAGTTACTCCGACACACAATAAATCATCTAAATTCATTACTAAAGCATCTTGAGCAATCCCTCTCCAAACTGAAAGATCTCCAGTTTCTTTCCAGTACATGTAAGCAAGCGAAGATTTTGTTCCAGCACCATCAGCATGCATTACGATACAATATTCGGGGTCATTGGTCAAAACATCTGGAATAACTTTACAAAATGCTTTTGGATATAATCCCTTATCGATATTTTTTATTGCATTATGAACGTCTTCTTTATCGGCAGAGACACCCCTGTCGAGATATCTATTTGAGCTCTTTGAATTCATCACATGTAAAGATAAGATTATTCAAATTCAAAGAATTAAAAAAACTAAAAATAATTATTAAAGGTTTTGTTAAAAAAAACATAATTTAAACTACAATAAATTATTAAAATAATATTTTTTGATATCAAAAAATATGTAATTGATAAATGTTGATAAGTAAGAGTTTTTTTTATTATTTAATTATACAGATAATTTTATTTTTAATAAAAACATATATAATATGAGTAAATCAAAATTAGAATATTTATGGTTAGATGGTTATAAACCTACTGCCAATTTAAGAGGAAAAACTAAAATCGTTGAAAATTTTTCAGGGAAATTAAAAGACTGTCCAATGTGGGGTTTTGACGGAAGCTCTACCTTGCAAGCAGAAGGAGGATCCTCTGATTGCTTATTAAAACCAGTTGCCATTTATCCTGATCCCGTTCGTAGAAATGGGTGGTTGGTTATGAACGAGGTTTTAAATGCTGATGGATCTGCCCACGAATCAAATGGAAGAGCAACGATAGACGACGACGACGACGATTTTTGGTTTGGATTTGAGCAAGAGTATTTTCTATGGGATCCCGAGACTGATTTACCATTAGGTTTTCCAAAGGACCAAACTCCGCAAGGGCAGTTTTATTGTTCTGTAGGTGGTAAAAATGCATTTGGAAGAGAAATCATGGATAAACATTTAGATATCTGCTTGGATGCTGGTATTAATGTTGAAGGAACCAATGCTGAGGTTGCTGCAGGTCAATGGGAATTTCAAACATTCGCAAAAGGAGCAGCAAAGGCTGGGGATGAAATGTGGGTGGCAAGGTATTTACTGGAAAGGGTCGCTGAAGATTATGGACTTGCAATTGAATATCATCCTAAACCTTTAGGTGCAACTGATTGGAATGGTAGTGGTATGCATGCAAATTTTTCAAATACAACTCTTAGAAATTGTGGTTCGAAAGATACATATGATAAAATTTGTGAAGCTTTCCGACCTGTTGTGAAAGAACATATTGATGTTTATGGTGCGTTTAACGATCAAAGACTAACTGGAGAACACGAAACCCAATCGATTACTCAATTTAGTTATGGTGTTTCTGACCGTGGAGCCTCCATTAGAATTCCGATTATGACAGTTGAAAATGGTTATAAAGGATGGCTTGAGGACAGAAGACCTGCATCAAATGGAGATCCATATAAAATTGCAGGAAGAATAATCAAAACTGTTAAAACAGCTAAGATTTAATTTTATCTCCAATTCCTTATGAATAGAAAAGTGCTTCGTTTGAGGCACTTTTTTTTTATTTAATAATACTGTATATATAGAACAAATAACAACCAAAAATTATTATGCCCTCAATTCTACCTAAAACAAGCTTTTTGGGGAAAAAGGTTAATGGTAAAATAATAAATGCAAAAAATAACATCACATAAATATCAAATTCAATAAGATCTAAATCAATCACTTTGAGAGGAATCAACATTGATGTTATTCCCAAAACAGCAAAAACATTAAAAATATTGGAGCCAATTAGATTTCCAATTGATATGTTTTTTTCCTTGTTTATTAGTGCAACTAGTGAAGTTGCAAGTTCTGGTATACTGGTACCTACTGAAACAACACTAATACCGATTATCCTTTGACTTACATTGAAATAATTAGCAATATCTATAGCTGCAAGTACAAACCAATCTGAACCTAGATATAAAAAAATTCCACCTAAAACTAATATTGAAACGGATTTAATGACTGAATCCATTTCACCAACGTCTAAATCAGCTTCTTGTTTAACATTGGACTGATATTTAATCAAAATAAAAATTGATATTATCAGTAGTGAAAACAATATTACTCCCTCATATCTTTCAATTTTTAAATCTAAAATAAATATGTAAAATATAATTGCGGAAAACATCATCACAGGCCAGTTGAGCTTGTAAATGTCCTTGGAAATTTGAATTGGAGAAATTAAAATAATTGTACCCAGTACAAGTCCTATGTTGGCAATATTTGAACCCAAAACATTTGATAAAGCTAAATCTGATGAACCAAGAAAAGCAGACTTTACACTGACGATAAGTTCAGGTGCTGAAGTTGCAAAAGACACAACAGTCATTCCTATAAGGATCTTTGGAATATTAAATTTTAAAGAAATTGAAACTGCTGACTTTAAAAGAAGGTTTCCTCCTATTATGAGTAAAACCAATCCAAAAAATAACATTAAAAAAGTACTTATACCCATATTAAATAAAGTTTGTAAAGATAGTACTTGTATTGTATATTGTATTTAAATGAAGTTTTTTTTTAAAGTTCTTGCATCGCTAAATAAATTAGTTCTACCTAGTCTTACAAAAAAAAGATTAGACCCTTCACAAGCAAATAAATATCAAATATTTCTGATCGGGTGGAGATATTACATAACAAGAAATAGTTTGGATTAAATTTAAAGTTCTTCAAAAACTTGATTCTTTCCAATTTCGGATAGCCTCGAATTTAAAACTTTGTTGTCCTTTTTAACAACAATACCAACTAGTTTTAACTTTTCTTTATTGAAAGATGTTGGAACTTCATAAGTAAATGATTTTTCAAAAGCACTTCCTTTTTTAGTAGATGATGATGAAATTACATCACCAAGAGGACCACTTGTGAAAGCATACCGTAATACATCAGTATGATTAAAGTTGACTAACCACATACGACCATCTCCATCTCTGTCTGTGCCTCTACCGTATCCATAGTCACCACCCGCCCATTGGCTTTGGTCCAATTTTATATCATCCTCTAGTAAAAAAACAACGTATTTTAAGTCAGAAAAATCTTCAGAGAATTTTGCTTTAAATTTAACAGTCAATGTTTGTTCTGATAATGATGACTCAAGAGCAATACCTGTCTTGGCTTTGTTATCGACTAGAGAAGTAACACTACTGCTTTGCTCATTCCACCTTTCAGTCCTGTTTAATTGAGCCCAAGGATATCCTGTCAAACCGAATAGATTTGACATCTCAGAAACTTTCGAATATTGTAAGGCGTCGCCATAGTGAGCGGCAACAACTACCAGTTGAGTGGTTTGCTTTTTTAGTTGTTCCAATCTGTATGATACTCTAGGACAATGTTGACACCACGCACCAGTCACATCTTCAATCAAAATATTTTGTTTAAAATCTTTAACCTCAGATGAACTTGAAGATGTAACCGTTATTTTTTTTGTATCACTTTTTAATGCATTATAAGTGGCATAAACCGAATATTCGCCTACTTTATCAGGTGTAAACTTATTTCCTGAAATTTCTATATCGTCAACAAAAATTTTACATGATGATGTTAAGTCTTTATTTTGATCACTTAAAACCTGGAAAGTTATTTCTTGATTTACAGTAATCGTTCCATCATTAAAGGACAGTTTTAAGCTTTTAACTTCAGCTTGCACATCCGGAAGATCATCTCCGTAGCTTTCGAAATCACCTGAACATGCAATAAAAAATATTGGGATTAATGATATTAGAAGTTTTTGAAAGACTTTCATAAAAAGATTTCTTAATCAAATTTAAAAATTTTAAATTTAATTATAATTATTAAATTAACATTTTGAATAAAATATCATATTCTTTCTTTTGTTTAGTTGTACTCTCCATCAACTTATCTATTTCACAAGATAGAGTTCCTTTGATGAATATAAAAACTATTGAAGGCAGAACAATAAATACCAAAAGTTTATCTAACAAAGATGGTTTGACTGTGTATAGTTTTTGGGCAACTTGGTGTATTCCATGTATTAACGAACTTGATGACATCAATAAGGAAATTGAGAAATGGAAAGACGAGAACGTAAAAATCATAGCAATCGCAACTGATGACTCTAGAACCAAAAGAAGAGTGAGACCAATGGTCAATGGTAAAAATTGGGATTTTGAAATTTTTTTAGATGAAAATCAAGATTTTAAGCGGGCATTAAATATTTCGGGTATTCCTCATACAATTGTAACCCAAGGAACCAAAATATTATACAGAAGAATTGGTTACAAGCCTGGTGATGAAAATATTTTATTTGAGTTTGTTCAGTCACAAAAGAAAAACTCTAGTGAAAAAATCTAACAACTTTTTTGTATATATTTTTATTTTTTTTGCTAGTGCTTCAAGCTATTCTCAGTTTCTCGAAAACATAAGTAGCTCGTTCGAATCCTACTCTGCATATTATATGGATGACAAAAAAACTGGTGATTTCAGTCTCGAAAACAAATTTAGATCAAACAATTATTTAAACCTTAAATCAAATTTTTCTAAAAATTGGTATTTTGAGTTGCAAGTTGAATCATATTTACCAAAATCCCTATTAAATTATTCTCCAAATTTCAAAAACACAAATATTTCAACATTAAAAATTGAATACAACAAAAAAAATCTCAATTTAACTTTAGGTAATTTTTATGAGCAATTTGGGTCTGGAATGGTTTTAAGAACATGGGAAGATAAAAGCTTAGGAATCAACAATTCGTTATTAGGATTAAATGCAAATTATCACTTAAATGACCAAATTAATATAACCACCCTTATTGGACAGCAAAAAAAAGGTTTTAAATATTCTAAAGGTTATGTCGTAGGTCTTGATTCAGAACTTAATCTTTCTAAAATATCTAAAAATAATTCAACATTACTTGTTGGTTTAAGCTATGTTGGTAGAAATGACCAAGAGACCGGAAAAAGTAAAGATTTCAATAAGTTTACAAGTTTATATTCTGCAAGAATTGATTACTCAACAGGTTCATTTTATACAAATTTAGAAGCTGTTCAAAAAACTAAGAATCCGATTTTAGTTTTTGGAATGCCATCTGAAACATTTATCAAAAAGGGGTCAGGGTTTCTTTTAAATACAGGTTTTTTTAAAGACAGGTTAGGTTTGGACTTTACATTTCGAAGATTAGAAAACATGACTCTGTATTCTGAAATTGAATCTGCAGGAAATGAATACAATGAAAGTATAGTAAATTATTTGCCTGCACTTACCAAACAACATGATTATTCACTTACAAACCTTTACGTATACGCTGCTCAACCTGATGTAAATTTTTATGTTGAAGACCTAATGAAATCAGGAGAAATTGGTTTTCAAACTGATTTTTACTATTTAATAAAAAAAGATAGTTTTTTTGGTGGAAAATATGGTACAAGCATTTCATTAAATGCTTCTGTATGGAATAATCTTGCCGGTAAATATGATTTTTCTAATCAATCATACGATACCAACTTTTTAGACTTTGGAGAAAAGTATTTTTCAGAGTTTAGTTTTGAAATAAGGAAAAAGTGGTCTGAAAATTTTGAAAATATTTTCTTGTATGTTAATCAATATTATGATAAAAGAATGATTGAACTGGAATCTGGAATCGTAAAATCAAATATTTTAGTTTTGGACAATACATTTAAAATTCAGAAAAACCGATCTATCAGAGTTGAATTGCAACATCTGTCAACAAAAAACGACTACAAAAACTGGTATTCTTATGGACTTGAATACAATATAAACCCAGCCTTCTCAATATATTTTAATGATTTGTATAATTATCAAAATCCTAATGATGACAAAAAAATAAATTATTACAATTTCGGCGGAAGTTACTCAAAGGGTATGAATAGATTTTCTATTAATTACGGAAGACAAAGAGGAGGTTTGGTTTGTACAGGTGGTATATGTAGATATGTTCCTGCAAGCACCGGATTAACTTTTAGTATTACAACTTCTTTCTTTTAAATTATATTAAATTTTTTTCCAACTTTTTTAAAAGCATCTAATGCATGCTGAATTTGATTGTCTGTATGAGATGCTGACAACTGGACCCTTATTCTTGCTTGACCTTTGGGAACTACTGGATAAAAGAAACCAATAACATAAATACCATGATTTAATAGCTCTTTTGATAATTTTTGTGCCAAATGAGCATCATATAACATAACAGGAACAATCGGATGAATTCCTGGCTTAATATCAAATCCTAAATTAATCATTCCTTCTCTAAATTTTTTAGTGTTTTTTTTCAATTGGTTTAAAAGACTTGTGTCAGATTCGATTATTTCAAGTACGGCCAAAGAAGCACCTACAATCGATGGTGCTAATGTATTCGAAAAAAGATAAGGTCTGGATTTTTGTCTTAATATTTCGATAATCTCTTTTGGTCCACTTGTAAACCCACCGGAGGCTCCGCCAAGAGCTTTGCCCAATGTTCCAGTGATTACATCAACTTCATCAAGAACACCTAATTTCTCATGGACTCCCCTTCCACTGGGACCTACAACTCCAGTTGAATGACATTCATCTGACATCACTAATGCATCATATTTTTTAGCCAGGTGACAAATTTTATCCATTTGAGCAATTGTTCCATCCATGGAAAAAACAGCATCTGTTACTATAATTCTATTTCTTAGTTTTTGAGATAGTTTTAATTTTTTTTCTAAATCGTTCATATCATTGTGCTGATACCTAAATCTTTGTGCTTTACATAACCTGATTCCATCAATTAATGATGCATGATTTAATTGATCACTTATTATGGCATCTTGATCAGTAAACAAAGGTTCAAAAAACCCTCCGTTTGCATCGAATGCAGCAGCATATAAAATTGTGTCCTCTTTCCCCAAAAATTTTGATAATTTTTGCTCTAGCATTTTATGAATACTTTGAGTTCCACATATAAATCTGACAGAAGCCATTCCAAATCCAAATGAATCCAAAGTATCTTTAGATTTTTTGATCACGTCAGGGCTTGAGGCCAAACCTAAATAGTTATTCGCACAAAAATTTAAAACATCATCTCTTTCCTCTAAACCTACAGTTGAACCTTGTTTGGAGTTAATAATTCTTTCGTCTTTAAATAATCCTGACTTTTTTATTTCTTTAAGTTCGATTGTAAGTCTTTTCTGAATAGATTTGTACATTGGAAATAATTTAATATTGCAAAATTAATCTATTATAATTTAAATTAATGAATAGAATACTAATTACTGGAGCTTTAGGACAACTAGGTATTGAGTTTATTAAATATTTTGAAAAATTAAATCTTTTTGTTTTGGCAACAGACATACGCAATTGTAAAAAAGATATTTCGTGTGGGTTTGTACAATGTGATGTTTTGGAAAAAAACAAATTAAATCAACTAGTTAAAAAAAATAAAATCGATACAATATTTCATCTAGTTGCAACACTTTCGGCAAAAGGCGAAAAAAATCCATTTAAATCATGGAAATTAAATGTTGATAGCTTTCAAACTATCATAGAAATATGCTTAAAAAATAATATAAAAAATGTTTT
>MDTC01223464.1_pt1 | contig 14386 bp, 21 predicted proteins | sample 811181 | NCBI WGS metagenome assembly MDTC01 (sample SAMN05326644, study PRJNA326480) | marine metagenome | isolation source: seawater | place: Pacific Ocean: North | collected 2011 | reverse complement strand
TCATCATCAGGAAGATTAACTACATGCTTTGAGTACATAGAGTACTTAGGAGGTCCTGATTTAGCTGCCTTAGCCGCTCTTGCTTTCTCTAAACGTTCAAGTAATACTTTTTTATCTGTCATAGTTATCTCAAATTAATATAATTATTATCCAAAGAATAGATAGAAGTATTAATGCTGGTAATATCTTTTTAAGTAGCCATAATGCGAACAGAAAGGCTTGAACAGCGACATAAATTATACCACCGAAAAATAAAACCGTACATAATATTAAAATCCAATCCATAACCACATTATAGTAGCTCTTAATCTAAAAATCAACTCTTGGCTTCTAACAGCGACTCTAATAATCCTTTCCATTCTACAGATCTAGTAGCCCAGCTATAGAAGCTATCAGCATATACCTTCTGCATGTGTAGACGTTGATCTAACATAGGTTTCTTATCAGGTTTATTAAATAATTCAATAGCTTCAATTAAGCATTGCCCGAATGCATTAGCATGTGCTTGAGGATCTTCATTAAATTGATACATATATGTCCAGTTAGCGGCTGTTTCAGGAAGAGCTCCTAAATTACTATGCACACACATAGTACCTGCAGACATTGCTTCCATCATAGCTATGCATGATGTCTCTTGCCATATAGATGGATATGCAAATATATGAGCAGATTTAAGAGCCTCTCTTACTTCAGAGTTAGGTTTAAATCCATGGTATGTCATTTGTGGATGCTCTTTAACAGCGTCAAATAAAGGCTGATAAGGCTCATTCCTTTCTGACCATTCTGGGCCATATATATCAAAAGAACTATAAACATGTAAGTGAATATTTTCATACATCTTAGCTATTTGTTCAAATACAGGTACTAGAATCTCTAAACCTCTATGCGGTGTAGTATGGTATATTAAATTAATACCGTCTTTAACATCAGGTTTTTCATGAGCTTCAATAGGATCAATTGCATTTTTTAGCACAACAGCTTTACCATAAGGAACTCCTAAGTAACTAGCATATTGCTGCATTTGCCATTGAGATACACATACCAGCTTATCAAACTTGTCTTGATTTTCAGGCTCTTTTAAATGTGCTGATTCTGGATCTAGAGGAAGATCATGAAGCCAGAGAATTTTTTTCTTATCTTCATCAAGCTCTCTAACTCTTGAACATATAATCTGAAACTGCTCAAGTAACTCTTTAGGAAGTCTTTCGTGCAATCCATATTTCATTTGCTCTGTTCCACCCTGAGCATCTTTATCTAATTCATTAGTTTCTATAGCAGCGCCATCAAGCCCGACTATCTTTTTCTCTTTTGAAAGAGGAGCTCCATCAGCTCCAACTATTTTAAGATCCATAATATATCCTATATTTTAGTGACTAAGTTATCATAGCCACCTATTGCCTCACCATCAATTCTTATCTGAGGAAATGTTCTAGCTGTAGGAAACTCTTCAAAAAGTTCCTCTCTTGTAAAGTCTGTATCCAGCTGTTTATATACATACTCAAGTCCTTTCTTCTCACAAAGCGCTTTAGCTTTATCACAATAAGGGCAGTTTGTTTTACCATATATTTCAATCATTTTTACTCCATAATGTTTTTATTTGGTTTTCAATATTTATTTCTTGATCTAAAATTAGATAGTTTTTAAAATTTTGTTTGGCATAATTATAAGTACCTCTTTGCTGATTATCTTTAGTAAGATCTTTAGCTCCTATAAAGCAGTTAAAGTCGTTCATTACTGCTTCTGCTATTATATTTAAAGATAATAGACTAACAACAACAACTTCATAATTAGCATATATATTTTCTTTAAAACTGTGTTTGAGGTTGTAACCAGGACCGTCTGATATAAGCTGATCATACATAGGAAAGTCATATCCATGTATAAGATTATAAGCAGAGTCATAATCTTGTATAGCAAATGTTTTGTTATATTCTTTACTTAACCTTTCTGCTATAGCTATAACATCAGAGTTTTGCTTAGTACTTATAATAATTTTATTCATTTAATTCATTTAATATCTTTTGTAGATTGTCTGATTGACCGATTCTTACATTGATAATTCCATTATAATAATCATCTGAAGCTAGGACGTTTCTATCAAATTGTTCTTTAGCTTCTAAATAACCTGCGCTTCCTTTACTAGGGCAAAAATATAATATCTCTCTAGTAAATTTATTCTCTCCTAACTCTTGTACATCGTTCTTTAAATGTTCTGATGATCCCCAGTAGGTTCTCCAGTCACTCTCTTTAAGAGATCTTCTCTTTCTTTTCTTACCTTTAAGAGGAGGCCTTGTAACTTTAAATTTAGCTAACTTTTTTCCAACATACTTTCTGTTATTAGAAGTGTTAGTTATTATATAAACAAATGCTTCACAATCTTCTGGTAACTCATTAACCTCTTCATTTTTATAGGTCCAATTGCTCATCTTCATAATTTTCTTCATCTCTATACTCTAACTTTTCACCACAGCTTGGACAATATTTCACTTTATAAATTTTATCTCCATGATTAACTTCACCTTCGAAGTCACATTCCATGCATAAAACTCTTGTGATCATTACATCGTCTCCTGAATAAATTCGCCTATAGTATCTATATCTTCGTCAGATAACATACCGGCTTGAGCCCACATAGTAGAACTCATAGCTCCAACTTGGCCTCTATTTTTATATGTTGTTAATCTGTCAATAATATAATCTGATGATTGACCAGCTAATTTAGGAAATGGTCCCATTCCCTGTCCTTCTGCTCCGTGACATGCCGCGCATCCTGCCCATAATCCTTTAATAGAACTAAAAGGGTCTCCTTCAGCTAAAGCTTGTTTACGTCTTTCTATCTCAGATGGTGTGCCATTTAGTTTAACATATTCTATATAACATTCACCTGTACATGATGTTGTTCTTGGCACATCTTTATATTCTAAATTATTATATGCCATAGCAATTGTACCAATCATTGCCAAACATATAGCTATTATATATCCTTTCATTATAAGCTTAATCCTTTAAATGTATTCTTATCTACGTCCTTCTTAACTCCTCCTACTATATAGGAAGATATTTCTGTCTCTTGAGGTGCTACTTGAACATCACCTCCGCTAATCCATTTTTGAGTCCATGGAAGAGGGTTACTTCCTCCTTTAAAGTTATGTTTAATTCCAATAGCAGAGCATCTTTTAGCTGCTATCCATTCAACATAGTCCTTAAGAACATTAGCGTTTAATCCTATCATTGATCCATCTTTAAATAAATACTGAGCCCATGTTTTTTCTTGATCAACAACTTCCTTAAAGATATTTAGTACCTCTTCTTCTGATTGTTTTGCTATTCTTGCCATAGCAGGATCATCTTTAACTATTAACTTAAGAATAGAGGTAGTAGAGCCTAAATGAAGGTTTTCATCTCTTGCTATAAATTTAATAATTTTAGCATTACCTTCCATCTTCTTAAGTTCTGCGAATGCCCAACTGCATGCAAATGATACATAGAATCTAACTCCTTCAAGAGCATTTACTGCATTTAAACAAAGCCATAAAGCTTTTTTATGCTCTAAAGTCCCGTAACTTCTGGGATCATCATTGTATTTTATTAGATTATCATAGTAACGTGAAATACTGTCAGAACAGTCAGTAATCTCTTTTATATTAAGCATGTTATCAAATACAACGCTTGGATCAGAATAGATATTCCTAATAATGTGAGTGTAAGATCTACTATGAATAGTTTCAGAAAAGGACCACGTCTCAATCCACGTCTCCAACTCTGGAAGAGAGACGATAGGTAAGAACGCCAAATTAGGAGCTCTGCCCTGTACAGAATCGAGTAGTATTTGCCTTTTAAGGTTAGAAGTAAATATGTGTTGTTCGGCATCTGATAAGTCCTTAAAGTCTTTATTGTCCCGAAGTATGTCAACTTCTTCTGGTCTCCAGAAGAATCCTAATTGCTTATCTGTAAATTTATCTAACTGAGGATATTTTATATCATCATAACGAGCTATATCTACATTTCCATCAAAGAACATTGATCTGTTCCTAGAACCTTTTTTATTTATTTTGAAAACGGACATTCTATTCCTCTTGTATATGGATTTTTATTAACACCAAATCGAACAACTTCTTTAAATCTTCGCCATTGATTATCACTGCCTGGCATCGCTGACCAGTTATTATTTGGATGTACTATATTAGAATAATAAATTTCATCATCTAAATAGGCATGCCATCCGAACATTGTTGCATTTTTCGTATTATTTTTTAATATATAATTATCTAAAAATAATTCTTTAGGTACTATTGTCATAGCATCTATTAATGTAAGATCTGTTGATCCTAATATTGTTAAATCACGGTGTTCCACGGGGTTAAAATAAGGCTCATATTGTATATTAGTCTCATTGAAATTTTCTACTCGTTTAATATATAGCTTATGGAAATCTTGCGTTACTGCAGGAAAATCTTCTTTAACATATAATCTATGCTCAGGAGTAGGACCTTCATATTCATCTAACATATATCTTAACCAATCTATTCTACAAGGAGTAGTTTTATGAAGCATTCCTTGATTAAATAAATTAAGACTTATGTCATATATGTACTCATCAAATACATTATGACCAAATATTTCATGAACAACAATATCTGCTTCTGGAAATACTAAATTTTTAGCATCACCAAGTATAAACTCTACATTATCATAATCAGCTAGCATAGTTTTAGCTACTTCAATAAATCGTTTACTGTAGTCTATACAATACACCTTCTTAGCTCCATACTTAAGAGCAAGATAGCCCATAATGCCAGGACCTGTTCCTAGATCAATAATAATTTTATCTTTAGCGTGCTTCTTAAAATACTGCTCATAAGCATGCATCTTATTATCATCAAGACAACATCTTAATTCCCAGCAAGCTGCAGCATTATTATTTATTTTTCTATCTCTTAATGCTTTAGATTTTGCAGGCATCGCAGTCATCGTCCTCATAATCATCATCAACACCTGTTCCCTCTGCATAAGGGTGAGCAGGTTCTTCAAAGTCGTCAGTTGCTCCATCGTAAGTATTAAAGTAATATAATTGCTTACCTCCATACTTATAGAACATTAGCATATGCTGTAGCATTAGACTCATAGGAATCTTCTCATCCTCAAAATGTATAGGATTATAAGATGTATTAACACTTATACCTTGATCTATATATTTTTGAAGTACAGCCATTATTTTTAAGTACCCTTCTGGAGATTTTTGATCCCATAAGAGCTCATATTTGTTCTTTAAGTGATGTATTCCAGGAACTACTTGCTTTAATATACCATCTTTACTTTGCTTAACAGAAACTAAAGCTCTCGGAGGCTCTATACCATTTGTAGAGCTAGAAACTTGACTAGATGTCTCTGACGGCATTAATGCCATTAAAGTACTATTAGATATACCTGATCGGGCTAACTGCTCTCTTAGTTTTTTCCATGGCATTCTTTCTTTATGCGGAACTAATTCGTCAACGTCTTTCTTATAAGTCATATTAGGAGTTATACCTTGACCGTACTTAGTTTCACCTGAGCCAGGGCACATTCCATTTTCTTGAGCTAAATTAGCTGATGCTTTAATTAAATAATAAGACCATGCTTCAGCCCATTCATCAACCATTTCTAGATCAGGGTCTGAATAAGTCATATTATTCTTAGCCATCCAATAAGCAAAGTTAATAATCCCTACTCCTAGCGGTCTTCTCCACATTGTCCCTTTCTCTGCTGCAGGGACAGGGTAGTCTTGATAGTCAAGTAAAGCGTCTAAAGCTCTAACAGCGAGCTCACAGGGTCTTTCAAAATCTTTAGGCTCTTTTATATTGCCCCAGTTAATAGCTGCTAGAGTACATAGTGATATCTCTCCATCTCTGTCATTTACATCATTTAATGGAGTAGTAGGTAAATCGATTTCACAGCATAGGTTACTCATTCTAATAGGAGCTTTTTCTTTTATAAAAGATCCATGATCATTAGCATGATCAACATTCATAAGATATATTCTTCCAGTATCTTTTCTTTCTTGCATGAAAGCAGAAAATAGATCTATAGCTGGAATTTTTTTCTTAGGAATTGATGTTTTTCTTTCTGCTATCTCATAAAGTTCTTTAAACTTATCTACATCAGTAAAAAACGGCTCATATAGTTCTGGTACATCTGAAGGAGAGAATAGAGTAATATCTTCTCCAGCCAATAATCTTTCATAAAATACTTTATTAAACTGCACTCCATAATCTAGATGTCTGATTCTATTATTTTCTGTTCCTTTATTATTTTTAAGAACTAATAGATCTTCTACTTCATAATGCCATATAGGATAATATAATGTTGCTGCTCCTCCTCTTACTCCCCCTTGAGAGCATGACCTAACAGCTGATTGAAAATGTTTAAAGAAAGGAATCACCCCTGTGTGAGTAGCATGTCCACCATTAATAGGAGAACCTAATGCTCTTACTCTTCCAGCCCCTATGCCTATACCTGCTCGCTTACTTACATATTTAACTATAGAGCTAGCAGTAGCATTAATGCTTTCTAAACTATCATCAGTTTCTATTAATACACAACTACTAAACTGTCTTACTGAAGTTCTAACTCCAGCCATAACAGGAGTGGGAAGATTGAGATCAAAGTTAGATAAAGCTGTGTAGAGTTCTTTAACATAATGTAGCCTATCTCCATTATTATACTTATGAAATAGAGTAGCAGCTATAAGCATAAATGCCATTTGAGGTGTTTCAAATAATTCTTTAGTAGCTCTATTCTGTACTAAATATTTACCTCTAAGTTGCTCCATAGCAGCATAAGTAAGATTTTCATCTCTTGAATGATCTATCCAAGATTCCATTAATTCAAACTCTTGTTTTGTATACCACATGAATAGATTTTCATCATAAAATCCAAGACCTATTAATCTCTCTACATGATCGTAAATATTTTCAGGTTCAAATGCACCGTATACTTCTTTACGAAGATTATATGAAATTAATCTTCCTGCTACAAATTGATAGTTAGGTGTATGCTCTGATATTAAATCAGCTGCTGCTTTAATTAATGTCTCTTGAATCTCTTTTGTAGTCATACCATCATAAAACTGCAGCTGAGATTTGAGCTCAACTTCAGAAGATGATACGCCTGTTAATCCATAGCAAGCAAATTCTACTACTTCATGTAACTTTTCAATATTGATGGCTTCTTTTTTACCATTTCTTTTTATAACTTCAATCATTTATAGTAACCTTCTCTCTATTAGCTAAATGCTGTTCTTCTATTTCCTCTTTAGACTGCCCGTGATAAGCCACTGCATGGAAATTATTAATCATTAGCTGGTTGAGAGAAAGATCACTAGATCCATCTATAAATAATTCACCTAAAATTCTTCCGAACTTTCCTTTATCATGACTATATAACGTTACCACTTCAGCGCTCTCTATTTTTTCTTGTAAAAACTTCTTAGCTGCCTTGCCGTATTTTTTTTCTACTAAATCTCTTGTTCTGGATTCTGGAGTATCTATTCCGTATAGTCTCACTCTCTGCTTTTTATAGACCATACCAAAACCTAAATCTATATCTACATCGACAGTATCACCATCGACCACTCTTGTTACATCTACTCTATATTTGTACATTTTATCTCCTATAAGCTGATAAAGCAAGTTTTGCTTCTAAATCTTTTTTACTGTTGTTATCAATTATCAATTTAAGATCAGCTGCTTGCATCCCATTCATAATCATATCATTTATATCTTTCTCAGCTATAAAAGAAGGCCATACACATACCTTATATCCTAATCCTATAGAGGCATCTATTTTTTTAGTAATTGTTTCTGAACGCGGCTCGTTATCATATACTATTATAGTGTTATCTTTATTAAGCTCAGGTACTTGACTAAGAGCTTGTATTATATCTGATCCGCATACTGCAATTGAGTTCGGGATAAACATTGAATCAAAAGGACCTTCAAAGACGTAAACTGGTTTACTGTAATCTACTTTGTCCAGGCCATATATTTTAGGCTTACTTTCATCCAACAGTATAGTTATATAGCGGATAGAATCCTTAGAAATCGATCTTCCTTGAAATCCATATAAGTTTTTTTTCTTATCTATAAACGGTATAATCACACGAGGATCTCTCTTACCTTCTTTAAGCTTTTCCGGTATTAAATCATTAACAAAATTAGTAAAATCTGAAGTATAAAAGAGAGAAGCATGATACGGATTAGGTATCATTCTATCTTTAATAAAGATCTTAGCGGAATGACTATGCAGAAGACTGGAAATCTTAGATAGCTTCTTTAATGGCCATAGCCCAGTAGTAATCGGTGTATTCTTACTTTCGGGCTCAGACAATACTTCACCCTTAGTCTCCCCTTCAGAGAGCAATTCAAACATGAACTCTTTATAAAGTAATGGGGCATGCTTTTTCATAAAATTAGATAGGTTAGTTCCATAGCCACAGTTATGACATTTATAAAACCACTTACCTTCTCTCAGATAAAAGTAACCTCTTGCTTTAAATTTATTCTTTGTGCTATCTCCACAATCGGGACAACGGACATTATAAAGCTTATCAGACTTTCTCTTAAACACAGAGAACTGATTAGACATTAGGTTAATATATTTTGATTCAAGCCACGCAGACATAATATAATTATAGTGGCTTAGTTGATAGGAATCAACTGGTATGCATTAATTCACCAAGCATTTGTATTGCAAAAGATATAACAGTAACAGCTCCAATAATAAACCATTTATATTGTTCAAGCGCTGACATTCTGTCTTCTATAGCTTCAAATCTTTTAGCAGATCTTTCTTCTATTCTATCTAATTTATTAAGAAGCTCAGTATCTTGTTTGATATTGCTTCTTCTTAGATCTTCTATATCTGTATGACTATGCTTTAACTCTTCTAACATACGTCCCATTCTCTCGTCTTGAACGGCTGCTTTTGATTTTAGTTCACCAGTAAGCTCAGCTAAATCAGAGATAATACTCTCAGTTCTAGCCATTAAAGTTTCTTGAAAACGAAGCTCTGCAGCTACAGAATTAACTTTAGATTCGATATCCGCGATTTTTTGAGCTTGTGTGGCCAATATTATTCCTTTGGTTCATTAGTTGTTACGTCTTTATAATATATAACTACTTCTTGAACTTCACGAATATATCTTCGTAGTTCTTGCAGATTAGCTGACATCAATTCATAATCTTGGGTTGAATGAGCATAAAATACTACATCACCATTATTTAGTTTTTTCATATCGTCAAGAAATCTATCTAGATATGTATAACCAACAGGCCAGTCAGGATTATCTCTTTCAGTTAATTCACAAGATTTAGGTCTTTTTAAAAGTTCCTCACCTTTATCATTATATCTAACTGGGTCATATGATAATGACTTTTTACATGGGTTAGTTATAACAGCTTCTGAGACTACATAATATCTTGGAACCCCTAAAGAAATTTCTCTAGGCATTTCAGGATGTATAATCTCTAATTGAATAGGTTTACTTACTACTTCTATTTGCTTAGAAGGTATAAGTGAACAACTACTCAGTACTATTACTAGACTTAGGATCGTCGAGTTTGTCAATAATTTTTGTATCATTTTCTATTGTCTCAAATACTTCTTTTGTTGCTTTGTTTGTTCTTATCTCAATAAGACCTGGCTTAGCAATAGCCAGCTTATTAAGATCATGTCTTCTAAAAATATCTAAATATTTTTCTTTCTCTGCTTCTATCTGAGCATTTTTTCTTGACAAATTATTAAGAGCTTTACCTTGTTTTTCAAAACTCTCTTTCATAATTTGCATAGTTTGCTTTTGCTCTTCAACAGCAGCTTCAAGTTTAATATTATTGGCTTTAAGAGTTTCATTCTCATTATATAACCAATACCCTCCTAGTCCAAGGACTAAGATTATTGCTATAAAGAATTGTTGCATTATTCTTTCTCCTTGAAGTGATTATCAATCCAGCACTTACCATAATATAATATTCCTAACCATATAGTAAGAAGTATCCCGTCTAGATAACTTAAGTTATTCCAAATACTGTCTAATGATTCCATTAATCCACCTCTATTCTATAATTAAGACCAGCTGCACTTCTTATGACACACCTATTACCTTCTTCGTCTGTAAACTCTAATATTCTATCTGTTGTCTTTATAATTTTTTTAACGTTGTGATAAATTTTATCATCAGCATCTCCCCATTGGGAATTATAAGAAACAGAGACTGTATACCTTGTAGTGAACAGACTTAGAATCCAATGCCATATTTTTAAAAGTGCTTCTTTCATTACTGTGCTTTATAAACTTGTTCTATAAGTTTAGCTTTAATTAATCTACGATCGATTTCGATTCCTAGATCTCTTCCTTTAGCCTCTAATTGTACTTTAGTAAGCTTGCCTAATTTAGCTTTGCTTATTTTTATACTTTTTACGACCCTTTTTTCCGACTTTAATGTCGTCGATACCGTTGTATCCGCCACCGGCGATTTCACCTGAGCCGACTGCGTTAGTGGGGGCGTCGGATTCAGGAAGTTCTTTAGCCAATTTAACATAATTTTTCTCCTCAATAAATTCTAAATAATTTTTCATTAGTTTATCCTAATTCTTGTTGTAAAATCTCTGCAACTTTTTGATTTTGTTTTATATTAAAAGTCACAATATCATTTACTGGAAGTCCTATTTTAGGTACGACATCCGGGCATCTGTTTAAATATTTAAGAAATGGAATTATTTCACCATGATACCCATCAAGTTTCAAAAACAATAATCTTGTCCCTGCTTCTTGACCAAACTGGTTATAAATCACTATTATATGATTCATTATTAATCTATATTTCAATATGTCTGTTTCTCTAAATTTATTAAGTAATCGTTTAATGTACTTAAATCGTTTTAGATCATCATAAAATTCAAGTGTATCTGTGCATCCAGGATTATCGTAGTTCTTGGCTGCGTATAAACTTGCGTTCGCTGAGTGTAGAATTTCAACCATAAATCTTTCCTATAATAGTATTTATATTACTAATATTAGAAGGCTGATAATTGTATTCTTTTGATTTCTGTATTAGATACTGCAACATAAATGTAATTTGAGTCATAGAACATATCGCCTGTGACTGCTTCAAATGATGAGTTAACATAAGAGTTATTTGCTGGAGTTGCTGCTCCTGTAAAATTAACCTTAGTCGCTCTGACTGTATTAAATAGTGGGTTTGGTATGAGATCTTCAGATGAATCAATTGATATAACCGGTACTCCGTTTGCATCATTAGCAACAGAACCTTTAATTGATCCATCGAAAGAAAGTTTTAATGTTGAGCTATTAGCTGTAAACACTGCATTTGAATCTACACTACTAATAGTATTAGCGTAGGGTGCTGTGTTTGATTGTGATGTTACCCTTTGATCAGCTACGTCGATTTTACTGATTACGGGTGCAGATAAGCTGATTGTTAGTGCGTTACCGGATATACTCGCTGAAACCGAGTTAGATCCAGTAACACCTAATGAATTATAAAAGTTATTTACTGTAACTTTTTTTGTTTCAATTGCTGATGAATTGGCTACTGCATCCACAACGACTAGAAGATCATCTCCTGTAACCGAAGTAGTAGCTGTAAGCTCACTTATCTTAGTAGCCATTATAAATTCCTATTAACTATCAGCAAATTCTGTATCGTCGCCGAGTGATCCATCACCTGATTGTTCACCTATATCACCAGAAATTCCGCCAGCTACTAATACTTCGTATTGTACTCTACCAGCTCTTCCACCTGAACCAGGCATTCTTCTTACCCAACCAGTATGACCAGCGCCTTGATTAACGCCAACCTCATCAGTATCTACACCAAAGACAGCTTCAGGGTTACCTGAAATATTGCCTTTATGTACTTCTGATACTGTTAGTGATTTAGGTTTCTCAGATAATGCATATGCATTGGATGCTCCAACAGCTACAATACTACCACCAGCTGAACCAGCAATAACTTGAGCTACTGTATTAGATGTAACTGATTTTATTAAAAAGTTATCATCATTAGCTACAATGTAATCTCCGACTCTTGCTTCGTCATCAAACTTAGTTGAAGTACCAGTAACAAGACCGTTTGCAGCAATAGCTACAGTCCCTGATGAAGTTTTATCGTCTTTGTTTCCCCAAAGTGCCATATCTTTCTCCTATATGTTCTATTTATCTAGACTTGCTAATTAAGTGCCTTAATAAATCTAATTTATCAGTACTTTTAGTTAAGTCTTCTCCTAATTCTTTTTTTCTTTTAGCAACAAGCTTATCTATTTCTTTCTTAGACATGTTGCCTCCCTTTACTTCTATATAATCTTCTACACCTTCAGCCATCTTCTTAGGATTAGCCTTAGCATGATCTTGAGCACTTTTAATAAGCCCATCATGTTTATGTACACCCATTTTTCCATCTGGGCCTTTTTTGTAATGATGAAACATTTTATGACTAGTAACAACCTCACCCTTCTCATTCTTAGGGTACATACCTTTAGCTATTAGTGCTTTTCTATCTGAAACTTTACTAAATTCTTCATCGAATTGAACTTCTTCAACTCTTATAGAACTAGCTCCAGCTTTTCTTAACTGATCTTGCTTCTTAGCAAGCTCTTGTTCGTCTCTTGCATATCTATAAGTTCTTCTTCCATCTGCTGTCATTGCAGCTATTTTTTTTGGTTGGTCAAATGCTTCGTTTATCATTTTTTATTCCCTTTAAACATTCCTTTTAATCTTTTTGATCTTGTTTCTTCAGCATCCTTCTTAGCTTGTTTGACAACATGCTCGGGCTCACCTGAATAAGATTCTTTTTTAACATCGCTTGCTAATTTAGTTTTTTGGCCAGGTTTAGCTTTTCCATATTTATCACTAGCTAGTCTGTTAAAAGCTCTATCTATGCCTTTAGACATTGTATGTCGTTGACCTTCATAATCAGATTCTTTTCCACGATGTTTTTCTATTTTTTTAAATGTTTTCTTAGCTTTATCTTTTGACATACGACCATAATGAGCTATTTCTTTATGAGCATCAGCTTTGTCTTTGCCTTTTTCCCCGCCCCCATAATAATTTCCTTGACCATGATCCATTGCACGTTGATGATGGTATGCTGCTCTACTACCTAGAATATCATGATCATTTCTTCTCATTCCTTGATATGTGTTTAGTACACCCTTAGAAATTTCTTGAACCTCTTGGCTTTCGTACCTAATACTAGGTTTATCATCTGGATCAACTCGTAAAGGTTTTGATAATTTAGTTTTTTTACCAGGTTTGGCTTTTCCATATTTTTTGTCAGCCATTCTATCAGCTGCACCTTGAATGCCAGCATTTCTACTATCAAGCTTATTGTGACCTGAGGCATGCATTCCTCCAAATCTATCTGCTGTATCTCCATGATTTCCGTCTGTATGATGATAAGTAAAATGAAGATCATTTGTCCTTTCGTTTGAATCTTCCCTAGATTTCTTTACATAGTTATGAAGAGTCTTTTTTGAAATTTCTTGTAATGCTGCAGAAATAGAATCGATATGTTCTTTGTTAATTTTCTTTACAGGAGGAGGACCAGGAATTCTATCTCCTAGCTTCTTTTTCATTGACTGATATTCTTTATTTGAATCGTAATCTTTTTTAGTAGGTTTAGAAGTAGCTTTACCATCTGCACCTATAAAACCAGGTACATAAGTAGGAGCTTCTTCAAGCTCTGCTTCTTCTTCTACTTTCTTTATCGGGCTTTCAGATTTTTTTTTTGACATGGCCATTTTTATTGCCTTGTCTTTGTTATCCATATACTCTTCGTCATCAGGCTCGTCTTTACCATCTCCGTCCATATCACCTTTATCCTTCTTGTGACCTTTCTTTTCGTCGATAGCTTCGACTTCTTCTTTCATTTTTTTCTTTTTGCCTTTAGGATGCCCGTGATGCATTTCTGAGATAATTTCTAGCTCTTCTACTGATACATCTTCTTTAATAAATGGACCATCTTCACCTTTAAACATAACATCGTAATGAGTAACGTATCCGTTTCCGTCTTCGTCCTCTTCTAATGTATGCATTGTTGAAATTGTTTGACCAAATCCATACTCTTCATGTCTTACATGATTAGCACAGTCATGCATGGTTGCTTTTGCTGCATTAGAGGCATTTACATCTTCAGATTCTTTAGTTAATTTTTTAACTGCAGTTTTTATGCCTTTTTGTCTGTTAAGTAATTTTTTTCTTTCTGGAGTTTTTTCACTTGAATTAAATTCATTATCGTGTTTATCTCCTCCAGAATGATAAGCACGATTTGCTACATCATCAGAAGCTTTTTTAACATAACTTCCCATTGCGCCTTTTGAAATCTCATCTA
>MDTC01215588.1_pt1 | contig 14388 bp, 8 predicted proteins | sample 811181 | NCBI WGS metagenome assembly MDTC01 (sample SAMN05326644, study PRJNA326480) | marine metagenome | isolation source: seawater | place: Pacific Ocean: North | collected 2011 | reverse complement strand
CGGCATTGCCAGACTCAAAAAACTGTGGATTTTCAGTGCGCTCTCTAGAGCGAGTATGTGATGGCAGTGCCATTGGCGGGCAAGCCGCGACCTACCCCCACCAGCTGATCCGAAAGTTGCTGGTGATGTCGAAACGCTGATGATCAAGATCGCCTAATCGGAAGGGCCTGTCGACGCACCAGTAGGACCATGCAGTCAATATGTCTCACCGAACTCGAAATTGTTGAACCTATTTCTTCAAAGACAGTTCAATCACCCTTGTAAAAACGACTCTCAACCATGCCAGGGAAAAGGATTGCTGGCGTATAGCGCAAGAGCGAGACGCTACATCAGTGGCTGCCATGCGAGATGTGTTGCCGACCTACGAATGCAAATGCTATCAACAGCGTCCGTTGGTTGCTCTGGAATCGATCTAGCCCTCAGTAATAAGGCCTAAGGCACCATCCCCTCTGAGCGCTCAGCTTATGCGCCAGCCGGAGCTGCGCCGGCGAGGCCGCCAGGCAGTTCGTTGTCACTCACTTTGGTGGAGCTACTCGCTGGAGGCTCTTCCTCTGTCTCGGCAGGCAAATCAGGGGGGGGGGGAGCTGAGGGAGGATTAAGCATCTTACCATGCTCGACGATCTCGCGAATATGCTTTCCGTCCAAAGTCTCGTATTCAAGCAACGCTTGTGCAATAGCCTCCAGTTTGTCGCGATGTTCAGTGAGCATCTTCTTGGCGGTTTCGTAGGCATTGTCGATGAGACGCTTGATCTCCATATCGATCTTTTGCGCAGTAGCCTCGCTGTAAGATCTTGACCGACCACCTATGTCTTTGGCTACAAAAACGTGCTCCTCGTTATCACCATATTCGACCATGCCAAGAGCATCACTCATACCCCATTCGCAAACCATGCGTTTGGCCAGACTAGTCGCCATCCGAATGTCGCCACTGGCGCCACTCGTCACATCACCAAAAGTAATTTCTTCTGCCACTCGACCACCCATGTCCACGATCAAGGAATCGAGGATTTCCTTCTTTCGAGTCTGATACTTATCTTCCTCAGGCAACCACATGGCTGCACCCATGTAGGGACCACGCGGAATGATGGTCACTTTGTGAAGCGGCTCGGTATTCTCCAGCATGATCATCAAAATGGCGTGACCCGCTTCGTGGTAAGCAGTCACTTCTTTCTCTTTCCCACTGATCGCCAGGCTGCGACGTTCTTTGCCCCAACGCACTTTGTCACGAGCTTCCTCCATTTCCGACATGCCGATGCCTTTCAGACCCTTGCGAGCGGACAACAAAGCACCTTCGTTAATCACATTGGCCAACTCGGCACCCGAGTATCCAGGCGTCCCTCGAGCGACGACCCCTAAATCGACGTTATCCAGCATCTTCACTTTTTTGGCGTGAACTTTCAGAATCTGTTCGCGACCTTTAACGTCCGGTAAATTCACTGTGACCTGACGATCGAATCGACCAGGACGGAGCAATGCTGGATCGAGAACGTCCGGTCGGTTGGTTGCAGCGATGATGATCACGCCCTCTTGCGTGTCAAAACCATCCATCTCTACTAGCAAGGCATTCAATGTCTGTTCACGTTCATCATGCCCACCGCCAAGGCCATGACCGCGGTGACGACCAACCGCATCGATTTCGTCAATGAAGATCAAACAAGGAGAACTCTTTTTGCCTTGCTCGAACATATCACGCACTCTTGAGGCTCCCACACCGACAAACATTTCAACAAAATCAGAACCACTGATGCTGAAAAAGGGAACATCCGCCTCACCCGCAATGGCACGCGCCAGAAGAGTCTTGCCCGTGCCGGGAGGGCCTACCATGAGGACGCCCTTCGGGATGTTGCCACCCAGGCGCTGAAACTTCTTGGGGTCTTTGAGAAACTCAACAAGTTCCCAAACCTCTTCTTTGGCCTCCTCAACCCCAGCAACATCTTTGAAAGTGACCTTGTTCTTGTCCATGGCCAACATCTTCGCCTTACTCTTGCCAAAACTCATCGCACCACGACCAGCGGACCGCAACTGATGGCGAAAGAAGAAATAAAGCAGGAGCACTATTAGAAGAATCGGCAAAAAGTGCATCACCGGGCTTGCCCACACGCTGAGCTCATGAGACTGATCGGGATTGATCTGGGCGCCATCAAAGGCAGCCCACAATTGCTCGGCACTGAAGAAGGGATTCACAGTGGTGCGGAATGGCACTTCCGTTAGTAGAGTTCCGTTCGCCCCCTCCATCGCAAGCTCATTACTCCCTCCCTGCAGCGCAGTGCTGTCATACCAACCCTCGACATAGTGCTCACCAGTCGCCGGCTTCTGCACTAGCTTGACACGCTTATCGCCGGACTTGAAGCCTTGGAACGGGTCTTTCGGAATGCTACCATTCTCGTCTGGCTGAGCAGCAACCGCCTGTTCGCTCTGCTTCAGCAAGCTCATCAATTTCGAATACTCCAACTCCTGGGCACGGCCCTTGGAACCGGAATAAATGAATGCCACAGCGATGAGCAGCATCGCAATCGAGAGCAGAATCAGACCGCGCCAATTGAAATTGGGATCCTTGCCTCCTTGTGGGTCACGAGAGTCAGGATTTAGTGGATTCTTGTCAGACATGTGAAGAAATGTATAAGAGGGAGATTTCCCAGGGGCGGGACCGTATCACAGTGGTCTGTGGCCCGCAAATGATTACGCTTATCCGTCACTCCTGGTTTCCTTCCGTTCCTTAACACCAGTTTAGCAAGCTAGAAAGAGGCCACAACCTAAGATGATTTGCTTTTTCTAACCCAAATTCCATGCCACGCTGGAATAGCATGCAACAGGAGGAGCACCCCCCCCGGCTACCCCGACTTGCCTCGGTTTTGAAGCGCCTTTGGCGTGATTCAGCGGGAACTCCCTCACAACCAGTCTGGCGCTTGCGGCCGTTCTGGCGGCTCATCGGGCGCCGCCTAGGCAAAAAGCGTTCCGCCACAACCAACAGCATGTTGCCTGTGCTGATCAAGGTCTTCGCCGGATTCAGCACGATCGATGGTGAAGTCGATGAACAATACATCGACTCTAGTCTTGGTTTCTTGCGTTACGATTATCCGGAAGCCATCTATTCGGAGCTGCGTGAGCTTTACAGCCAAGCGTTGAAGCAATCACAGGACTTAGATGAAATCGCCAAAGAACTGGCTGATCAACTGAGCCATGAGGAGAAAATCTTACTCGGTGTGCAACTTTACGTTTTGGTCTCTCGCGGTGTCCGTTTGCATCGCGAGCAGCTGATCCATTTCTACTTGTTCATGACCAATCTAGGTGTCGCCTCAGAAGCCATCGACTTGGTCTACCAACTCAACCGGGATGATGTGACTGGCAAAGATGATGCCGCTCCTGAAGGGGCTGGCAAGCCGCTGGAGGTCTTGCATGTGGCGAACGCCAAGCCTGCCGATTTAGTCATCGAAACTCTGCCTCCCGATCTAGCACTGCTCGCATTCCGGTTTCAAAGCCAACTGCTGCTGAAGAACACCGGCAGCACAACGATCATTGTCCGAGGAAGGCATCTCCAACAAGGGGAATTCTGTCGCCTTTATCAGGGTCAACGCGTCTTGCTTGCGGACTCCGTTCTCAACTATCAAGATCTCACATTCTACTTCAATACCAAGAAGGATCTTTCTTCAGCCAAGCTCTACCTAACTTTCGAACAAGACGGCCAGCCCTTTGTGGAACGTGAACTTACCAAAGGTAGCCACCTTGAGATTAAGTTTGGCCTCACCATCGCCGTCAACACCCTGCGAGAGACGCGAGCTAAGATTGGTCAGACGGAGCTCATCAAAGGCACGGAAGTAGAGGCGACTCTCGCTGACAAAATCGTATTTGAGGATCACACAGAGATCTCCTTTCGTGAACTCAATCGACGCGCTCGCGAATTGGGCTCTCGATTTGAGCTATTACGCAGCCGTTCTGAGTATTTGGTGTCTAACAATCCCAACATCTTGCGTCCAGGTGATATCTTATTGTCTCCGGGCGCCAGCGGAGAAGTGCTGTTGCGCATCCGCTGCGATTATGCCCGGAAACGTGGTGAGTTGGAGGTGCTCAACGCAAGTACCACGATCCTAGCAGAGGGCGTGCCTGTTCGTGAACGTGTGCAATTAGAAGATGGCGCAACCATTACTATCCACGAGGGACAATTTCTGCGTTGTCACTTTGGCGAACGCATCATCGAAGAAGAACAGAACGTCATCAGCCACATCGATGTGCGTGACGTGACGCATTCCTATGACGGTAAAGAGACTGCTCTAGATAGCATTACACTCTCAGCGCACCGTGGCGAAATGATCTGCGTCATCGGTCCAAGCGGATGTGGTAAGAGCACATTTCTACGTGTTCTATCAGGGCACTTACGACCCAACGCTGGTGATATCGGCCTGAATGAGTTTTCACTTTATCAGAACCACGCCGACCTTACGCCCTACATTTGTTACATCCCGCAGGAAGACGCCTTCGATCCTCACCTCACGATTCAGGAAAACATTGACTATGCAGCAGCGATTCGATCTCCACATCTGCTGCGCCGCGAACGTCGACGGCGCGTCGATTCCAAGCTGGTCGAACTCGGCCTTAATGAGCAGCGGCATCGACTAGCAGGAACCCCAAAGGACAAGTTTCTCAGCGGCGGCGAACGCAAGCGGCTCAATGCCGGCATGGACATGGTGAGCCCTGCGGACGTCTTCCTATTTGATGAACCGACCTCGGGCCTGTCCTCCAAAGATTCCGAACATGTGCTAGAAATCATTCACGGATTATCGCGCAACAAAATTGTCTTTGTTAGTATTCATCAGCCCAGTGCAAGGCTGTTTCGCATGTTTGACAAGGCCATGCTGCTAGACCGTGGAGGCAAGCTTGCCTTCTGTGGCACACCAGATGAAATGCTTCAGTATTTCGAAGATGCACGTGACGAGAATCTTGTAGCACCAGGTCAAATGAGCACAGGGCGTTTGCTCAACACGACCACGACGGTTGATCAACGCACAACGCCTGATTTCGTGTTCGACGTACTGGAAACACCACTGCGTGACCTCAGCGGCGCTCCCATATACGAAGAAGACGACCGGGGCCACCTCACTCCAGCACGACGTTTCCTACCGGAATTCTGGCGTGATCGATTCCAAGCGCATCGCACTTTGCAAGAGGTAAAACAGCTCGAGCCAGCGAATGCAAACATCCAAGCAGTGCCACCCAGTTTCCCTACCAGGCCTGGCCGTAAAGATAGAGAGCTACTGAACAGCACCGTCACGTTCTTTCAACGCGCCTTCCTCAGCAAGTTGCGCAACCGAGCCAATGTCGTGACCACTTTGGTAGAGGCACCTCTGTTGGCCTTACTCATTGCAGCGGTGCTGCGTTGGTCTGAAGATGATCGCTACACCTTTGGTGGAGCATTTCACATCCCCACGTATCTGTTCCTGAGTCTTGTGGTCGCCATGTTTCTAGGTCTCACCAATAGTGCCGATGAGATCATTCGTGACCGCTCCTTGCTTACACGCGAGCGCAATCTAGGCAGTCGGCTATTCAATTATCTGGGCACCAAATTCTTCACTTTAGGCATCTTCGCCGCAATCCAATGCGCGATATTCGTTCTGGTCGGTAATGGCGTACTCGAGATCCGCGGCATGTTCTTGCACTACTTCTTATGGATGTTGCTTACCACAATGTGCGGAGTCGCGGTAGGCTTGCTAATTTCAGCTTTTGTATCGGACGTCAAAACAGCGCTCAACATCATCCCACTCATTCTACTCCCGCAAATTATCCTTGGTGGCGCGCTAATCAAATATCAAGAAATGAACCGCGACCTGCCGATTTTAGCAGGGATCAAACGTTGGACTCAACAGAACACCGACGAGGTCGAGAACCCTCTGCAAGTGCCATTGATCTGCGAATTTATGCCACTGCGCTGGTCTTATGAGGCCTTGGTGATTGCGCAAGGGCGGCACAATCCTTTGGCACGAGTGGTGCGCATCATTGGCGAAAGAGAAGAACAAATTGCCAATAATCCAACGCTCACCAAGGCAGAAGAAGAAGAACTCGCAGCCCTGAAGGATGCCCGAACGATCGTACTGCAATTGGAGGCCAAGAATGGTCGCAAGATCAAGCGCGAAGTCAGACGCATCCGTCGCCGGGTGGAGAAGAACTCGTTCTCCACCTCAACTTACGACCGTGACGCCAAAGATCCTCACATCAATGTCAAAGAGGTATTTCGCAATAAAAAAATTTACAACTTACTGGATCGTTCCGCGATGGAAGTGCTCGATTACCGACGTGATCCCAATAAACCACTAAATGTATTCTTTGGCATCGAAAAAACTTACTTGGGCATATGCCTACCCACCATCGCAGCCAACTCCATTGCTGTGCTAATCTTCATCGCCCTGGTCATGATAAGCCTTTGGGGCGCTCTGAAGCATCAGCTCACTCGCACCTAGGCGACTAGCCAGTTCATCATCCGCTGCCGTAAAAGAAATCCAGCGGAAAGCGATGCCATCGATGAACGCGCGGCAGTTGCACCTAAGGCACTCCAATCTCCGTTGATCCCATGGAGATCACAGCCGCCGATCTACTCTACATCTGTTGCAAACATTCAATCGCCAACGAAAAACCAGTGGCCTTCGCAGGTGGCCTCATCTTTCTGGATCAGATTGAATTGCTTACCAACTCTGCACTACTGACGGAATTCCAAGAAATATCTATTTGCGTTAGTCATTGCTGCCCCACCTTTGGATCGACAAGAAACTTAGCGATTGCAGGGGTTGCTCAACGACTGAACTGCAACTTGACTAGTCGTTCAATCACTGCCGATTCCGGCTATCAATGGAAATAGTCACGGGTCCGTCATTGACCAGCCGCACCTTCATGTCTGCACCAAACTCTCCGGTGGCCACGTTTGCCTTGCCCAACAGGTCACCCATCGTTTGAACGAACACGTCGTACTGTGGGATGGCTTTATACGGTCGCGCTGCCCTGATAAATGACGGCCTATTGCCTTTCTTAGTACTCGCGTGCAGGGTGAACTGACTGACGATTAGCGCTTCACCCTCGATGTCTAGCAAAGAGCGATTCATCAAACCCTCGTCATCGCCAAAGATGCGCATCTTGGTGATCTTACTGGTCAGCCATTCGACATCCCTAGAATCATCTGCATCTTCTATGCCCAGCAAGATCATTAATCCCTCGCCGATCTGGCCAGCCACTTGACCCAAAATGGTCACTTCAGCCTCACTAACACGCTGCAGAACGGCGATCATTCACTCCAACCAAACACATCATTGTGCGCCGCAGCAACTCCCGTATCTGTGCACGCAAGCTACTCCTTGATGAACTCCACATTGGCACCGCGTGCCATGGCTTCGTGCTGCTCATCTGTGCACGAAGAATCAATTGGCGCATCCGGTTTGGCATTGCTCGATTGGAGCAAGCCTTGCTCAACCATGTACTGCTCAACTTCCTCGCCAGACACATCAGCCAACATCTTGCCGTTCACTTCGACACAGGGCGACAAGGGCTGGCCACTCTTGTGCTCCATCTCCCAGCGCAAAGCTGGATTCTTGATAATGTCTTTCTCTTCAAAGGACAGATCATACTTTCGCATGATCGCTCGCACGCCTTCACTCCATCCGCAGTATGTCTTTAGGTAAGCGGTGATTTCGACTGGTTGATTGGTTTCCATGTTTGATAAAATGCTTTGCAGGTCAACCATAACCACGTCCACCTCTAAACGCAAGAAAACCGCTCTCATACTGGATGAGAGCGGTTTCCAAAGCTTGCCTCAGTAATTCCGAGGGGTGTGATAGAATGCTTACTCCTCTTCTTTGGCGTCGTCTTCCTCCACAGCTTCGCCAGGACGATACTCGTCTGTTGTCGCCAAGTTGAGGGCATGCTCAAGACCGACCAGATCGGCACTTGGACGCAGGGCCTCGAAGGCCTTGGTCTCGCGCTCAAGCTGTTCTTGATCGTATTCAGCGGCCTTTATGGAGAGACCGATGCGGCGCTCCACTTTGTCTACCTTGATGACGCGTGCCTCGACGTCGTCGCCGACTTTCAGCACATCCTTCACACGAGACACGTGGTCTTCGCTGAGTTGGGAAATGTGCACCAGACCATCAATGTCGTCCTGCAACTGGATGAAGGCACCAAAGCTGGCGATCTTCGCCACCGTGCCGTTAACCAGGTCACCGACCTTGAAGCGTGTCTCGATCTCTGACCATGGGTCATTTTCAAGCTGCTTGATGCCAAGGCTGATTCGCTGGTTGGTCTTGTCGATATCGATGACGACCGCTTCCAGCTCCTCGTTCTTCTTGAGGATCTCGCTTGGGTGATTGATCTTGCGGGTCCAACTCAAGTCGGAAACATGGATCATGCCATCGATACCATCTTCGAGCTCCACAAAAGCACCGTAAGCAGTGAGATTGCGCACCTTGCCCTTGATCTGGCTGCCTACTGGGTAGCGGACCTCCACTTCGTCCCAAGGATTTGGCTCCAACTGACGGACACCCAAGGAGATTTTCTGCTCTTCTTTGTTGATGCCAAGCACCACGGCTTCGACGACCTGCTCCAGCTCCAACACGTCGGATGGACGAGTGATACGCTTGGTCCAGGACAGCTCGGACACGTGAATAAGGCCCTCGACGCCTTCTTCGATCTCCACAAAGGCACCGTATGGAACCAACTTGGTGATCTTGCCACGCACTTGCTGGCCGACAGGGTAACGTTCCTCGATCTTCTCCCAAGGATTGTTCAACATCTGCTTCAAGCCGAGAGACACTCGCTCGCGCTCGCGATTCACTTCCAGGATCACCACATTCAGCGTCTGACCAATGGTAACCATCTCGCTTGGGTGACTGATACGTCCCCAGCTCATATCCGTGATGTGCAACAAGCCGTCCATACCGTTGAGATCCACGAACACACCGAAATCGGTGATGTTCTTGACCATACCTTCGACTTGGTCGCCAATCTTAACGTCTGACAAGAACTGCTGACGCAGTTCGGCGCGCTCTTGCTCGATCACTTCGCGACGACTCAGAACGATGTTCTTGCGGTCGTCGTTGACCTTCACGATCTTAAATTCAAATACCTTGCCGACATACTCGGACAGGTCCTTTGGAGGAATGATGTCGATCTGAGATCCAGGTAGAAAAGCTTCGACACCCACATTGACCATCAAGCCGCCTTTGACCACTGACTTGATCTTGCCTCGCACGAGACCGCCGTCTTGGTAGACTTTCACGATCTTGTCCCAGTTCTGCTTGTGGGCAGCCTTCTCTTTGGAGAGGACGACCATGCCCTCATCATTCTCCAAGCGCTCTAGAAGCACTTCAATTTCATCGCCAACTTCGAATTCTTCATCTTCGAATTCGGCAACTGGAATGGCCCCTTCGGATTTGTAACCGATGTCCACCAGGACAACTTGGGGTTTCACTTCAAGAATCGTCCCATTGACGATGCTTCCTTCTCGATAGGTCTGAAACGATTGAGCAATCAGTGCAGACAGTTCTTCTGTAGTCATGTAAAGCGGGTTAAGGTTGGTTGTGGGTTTGTTTGATAGGTCCTACATTGCCTCTAAAACCCGGGCCATCGAGGCGCTATCCAGCCCGGGCACGGAACTAGTGACTGTGCCCCGCCTTACGCAAGCAATAGTTTGGGGAAAACGCTGCTCTCAAAATGATTCGCCACTTATAAACGCCAGCAGATCGGCCATGGCCTGTGCTGACAAGCCTGCTTCCAAACCTTCAGGCATCAACGAAGCTCCCAGAGATTGCATCGACCGGACGTGTTTGCGGACCGTGATGGTGTCCTTCACATTGGGCTGACGGACCGTGAGTTCGCTAGGCGTTTCGCTAGCGATGATACCCGTGAGTACGTTGTCATCCACCAAAGTCACGACATAAGCTTGATATCGAGGTGCCACTTCGCGATTGGGATCAAGAAGATTGGTCAGCAAAGACTCCCGACCAGCGGTCTTAAAGGTCACCACCTCTGGACCCAGCGATTGACCTTCACCCCCTAACTGATGACAGCTGAGACAACGCTCGCGAAAGATCTGCACGCCCCGCTTTGGGTCTCCTTTCAAAGTGAGTGCAGGTCGATACGCCTCCAACAACGCCTTCACCGAGCGCCGCTGTTCCTGCGGAAAGAGAGATTCAACCAAGGCCACAATCTCTGCTTTCCGGTGACGACGCAGTTGATTAACCTGAATCACTGACAAAACATCCGCCGAAAAAGCTTTTGAACGAATTGATTCTAGCAGAACCATAATTCGATCAGACTGACGCAACAGTGCATCAATTGCGACAGAACGGGCAGATTCCGAGAAGCCCGCCCACCGCTCCACGATCAAAGCCGCAAATTCATTCCCTGGCTGCTGATCCAACGTAACAATGAGTTGCCGCTGGAAGGCTTCTGATTTTGCTTTCTGCAAAGGACCAAGCAGCGCTTTGACAACCACCTCCGAAGGGAAGTATTCCAACAAAGCCGCCGCCGCCACCCGAGTTTCCATTGTCGCAGATTCATCTTGAACCAACTGAAGAGCCGTTTGAAACCACAGGCCCAGTTTAACTGGCACATTTGCTTCTCGCAAGCCTTCTGCTAGGGAATTCAGTAACCGTAAGGCATGCAAATGATCAGTATCGACCAAGGATCGAATCACCGAATCAATCGCCAAAGTATTCTGCGAGCGCCCTACCAAACGTGCAACGCTGTGTTTAGGCGGCCCTTGTAGCCTGGCAAAGATCTGCGCGGCCTCCTCGGGATCCCGCAGCGAATGCAAAGCGGAGGCTTGCAACCACGAATCTTCACTAGCCAACCTCTGTTCAAGTTCTTCCAACGACTGCACATCCAACGAACGACGCAAACTCCCTCCCCCCCAGCCTTCTCCCGCCCGCTGATCACCGCGTTCCCACAACAGCCGCTGCGCAGTCACGCGGTGCCAACCATTGCCATGTTTCAAGGTGTTTGCTAGCTCATCATTCGAAAAGCCGCTCAATTCCGCGGTGGCACGGCGCGTGAAAGCCTTCGGCTTCACTCGATAAATGCGCCCTCGATCAGCCCCACTATTGAGATCCAGATGCTTCTTAATGCCCAAAGGCAAAGACCAAGGATGTTCAATAACCTCACGATGCATGTCGATAATGTACAAACAGCCATCCGGCCCATTGGCAAAGTTGGCCGGCCTGAACCAATTGTCGCGAGATGCAATGAATTCATGATCGACCTCATCCTCAGGTCGTTCCGCTAGCAATGAAAGTCCTCTTGGGAATTGCCTTTTGATCACTTTGCGATGCACCAAATTACTACCCACATCGCCTGTAAAGGCATTGTCTACAAAGTCAGCCCCAAAGGCATCGCCTGTATAGATCGTCACCCCAGAAGCGCCAGTGAAGTAGCCCGAAACGCGTCCCCCTCCTTCAACAGGACCACCCACCACGCCAGCCACTCGCCACCTAGTCCTGACAATGCGCCACGGCTCATCTGGGCTGAGCCGAAACACTGGCGCAGCACCTCCATCAGTTGCAATCCCCTGCAAAGGATTTGGCAAACGATAGTGGGGGTTTGCACGGGACCAGTCGCGCTCCCACATTACTGCGATTAAGTGATTGCTATTGCTGCACACATAACGTCGCCCGCGCGTGTCAAAGCTCATGCCATTCTGTGCTGTGCCATTCTCAGCACGTAAATCGCGCAACCGAGGATCAAAGGAAAAGTCTTGACCATTCAAACGAATCGTCGTCCCACCCGGCGGCCCCACCTCGCCACCATTCATGGAGGTCGCTCCCCATAGACGATTGTCAGGACCCCATTGTAGTCCATTCACGATCGCCTGCACATTCAACCGATCCTTTCCTGAGCCAAACCCTGTGAACACGACTTCCCTAGAATCAGCCACGCCATCACCATTGGTGTCCTTGCAATACAGTATGTCCGGCGTTTCGGCGATGAAAACACCGCCATTAAAGCAGGCCACCGAAGTCGGCCATCGCAGACCGCTCACATAGTCAGAAGCTCGTTCAAATACGCCATCATCATCATCATCATGCAGCAGGCGAATCCGGCCTCGCTTGGCATCACGCCGTTCGGAATACCCACGCATTTCAACCACATACAACCCGCCATCCTCGTCAAACACTGCATCAATCGGATCCTCCACCAAGGGTTCCTGAGCCGCTAGTTCCAGGGTGAATCCTGATTTTACCTCAAAAGTCTGCAGCACCTCATCCAACGGCGTTGGTTGAATGCGCGGCAAGTCCTCTGGCAACGCTTCTGGGTTCGACTCAGTTTCTGCAATCACCGCCATGATTGAGCCTAACAAAGCGAGTATAGCTACGGTTGAGGATTGTATTGCCATCTGATATTCAACATAATGTCTCCGTCATGAAACGCCGACACTTTTTAGAGCAGACCGCATTGGCCGGCATTGGCCTTGCCCACTCCACTGCCCTTTCCGAAGAAAAAAGTTTCCAAGAAAAAATGCTGATCGATGTGCATCAGCACATCAACTACTCCGGCCGTATGAATGATGCCTTTCTCAAACATCAAGACGCCATGGGCATCGCCAAGACGGTTTTACTGCCCGCCGGCTCGATCACACAAGGTGACTCGACTCACAAAGGCCTGTCCAATGGCCTGGCGGCCAAGATCTTTGGCACTGAAGCCGCTGCTCGATTGGCAGCCAGGCATCCCAAGAAGTTCGTCTACTTTGCCAACGAAGTCCCCGATCTCCCCAACGCCACCAAAGCCATTGAGACATGGCTGAAGAAGGGCGCCTGTGGCATAGGCGAACAGAAATTCAACATCGCCATCGATTCGCCAAAAATGAAGCGCATCTACGATCTCGCCAAAGCCTACCAAGTACCGGTGCTCATTCACATCCAACACAATCGATACAATCACGGATTCGAGCGTTTTCATAAGGTGCTCGAGGCGTATCCAAGCGTCAACTTCATAGGGCACGCCCAGACGTGGTGGGGCAACATCGATAAAGCGCACCAGCAAGAGGAGCTCTACCCAAAGACCAAGGTCACCCAAGGTGGCCTCACTGATCGCTTGCTTGCGGATTACCCGAACATCTACGGCGATCTCTCCGCAGGCTCCGGGCTGAACGCACTAACACGCGATCTCGAGCACGCCGAGGGATTCCTCATACGCCATCAAGACAAACTCGTCCTCGGCACCGATTGCAACGACGAAGTCGGCCACGGCGATACTTGCTCTGGATCCCAAGCAATCGCGAAAATCCGCGAACTCATTCCAAACAAAGACACCCGCAGCAAGCTTTTCTCGAAAAACGCTCAGAAGATCATTCGATTGTAGAAATACTCATGAAGGCCGTTCTCTCACCAGCAACTGCCATCTTGTGAGGACTAGCAGGACCACTATTTGGATCAGCCGAGCCCGAGAATGAGCCCGCTCGCGATCATGTGACCCTTCTTTCCAACGGGCTTCTTCCCATCGCGAATAGTGGCATTGATGGGCTGACGCCAAGATACAACATCCGTGAGTCCACTGGAAATTACGTGAAGGAAGCCACCTTTGTCTGCCGTTTCACCATCTCCTCAAGTTTCCAGCTGGTCTTGCCGCTGCAATACAATCGCAGTAGCATCTATGGTGCGACAACGTCGTCACCACTTCCTCGTGGGCATACCTTCAATGTGGCGCTCAATGACCAGGTGCAGTATTTGCATCATGTTGGAAGTAACGGTGGCCCTCTCCCAGATCTCGCTTTGCTCACGCGGCCAAAGCTCTTACTCGACCGATTAAGACAACATCAACGGCAAGGAGAACCAGCCGACTGCTTCTTATTCAACTGGGGTAAAGGACCACACGGATTCACAAAACTCACTGAAACCCGCCTGCTGCCATCCCGCTCCCCTCAAGGGCCCACTGAATCTGTTTGTGGCCGAAGATCCGGGAGACAAATTCTGCTACGACAAGACTCTCGGCTGGGAAAATGTAATTCAGGGAAATCTCACAGTCACCACCCCTAAAAAAACTAACATTTGTTACGATAATAATATTTCATATTTGACCAAATCTTTCAAACGACACCTCGATACGAGTGGCGCTGACTTATCACACTAGCGGTTGATTGATTAATTTTCCGGAGCCTCAGCCTCCAATTCAGTCTTGGCGCACCGCCTCCTTCCATGCAGACTGCACACATGAAACCCTTGTACCTCAACTTCTTCCTGTTTCTGACAACGCTCGCTGTTGCTCAAGATGAAGGGAAGCCTAAGCCTATCGCATTGTGGACAAATGGTGCCCCAGGAGCTCTAGGAACAAAGGATGATGACAATCCGACTGTTCAAGCATACTTAACCCCTATCACAAGCACTACAAATCCAGCAATTATTGTCTGCCCGGGCGGTGGGT
>MDTC01004646.1_pt1 | contig 14389 bp, 4 predicted proteins | sample 811181 | NCBI WGS metagenome assembly MDTC01 (sample SAMN05326644, study PRJNA326480) | marine metagenome | isolation source: seawater | place: Pacific Ocean: North | collected 2011 | reverse complement strand
TTCATTTAAAAAATCATTATTACCTGTAGCATCTCTATTTATGAAAAAAACACTAAAATTAGATCTAGCAAAAAGCTTTTGTTGAATTGAAATCATACTGTTATTATATGCTGAAATTTCATTATTTGAATCACTACTCGTTTGCATATTTAAAATACCAATTCTTAAATTTTTATTTATCTTTCCTGTAAGCCTTAGCCCAGCAATTATTTTATTTTGAATATTATTTCCGTTAATGTCTTTAGCAATTCCAATTCGTCTAGAAAAAAAAGGTCTTGCTTCTCTTCCATTGCCAAGCTTTGAAAAAATATCACTATTTTCAATAAAGAATTGTCTTTTTTCAGGCAATGAAATTTCAAACCTGGTAAGATTAGTTATTTGTTCATCAACCTCAACTTGTGAAAAATCAGGATTTACAGTCATATCTAGTGTTAACGAATTATCAAATATTAGTTTCGCATCACTTCCAAATTCAAAATTATTTCCCGAGGATTTATCATCAAAATCTTTAAAGGAAATAGTATTAATATATGGAATTATTGATTTTTTTGACTTTGATTTTACCAAAGGTTTTTCAAAGTACATATCACCTGTAAAGGCTAGATTAAAAAACATTTCATTTTCTGGTGCTAAATTCCAGACAATCCATGAGTTGTTTTCAGTATTTCTAATATAAGAGTTGAATCCCCATTTAATTTCTCCTTCTTTATATTTTAAGCTTGAAAGTGGTATTTTCCACTCCGTTATGTAGTAGTCTTCATAAATTCTAGATTCAGACTCCCAATTTATATCCCATGTCATATCAAAATCTCTTAATCCACCTCCACCATTTGATAATAACATATCTCTTTGAATACCAAGATGGTTACTGCCAATAACAAAGGCATTATTTCCGTCATTAAAAGTATCAAAAATGAGAGTTACATTATCAGAGTTACCTGCTTGAAAATCCCTTCTAAAAGAATCGTTTTTTAATCTTGATGGATTTACAAAAATTTTAATTCCAATATATAAAAACTCATCATTATTCATAACTCTTATTGTCGCTTTATTTTTTTTATCATTTCCATGATTTGGAAAATGTTCAAAAAAACCACTAGCAGGAATAGTTTTTTCCCAATCTGATTCATTTAAAAGTCCGTCTATTATTATTTTCTCGTCTGTGTATTTCACAAACATTTCTTTTTTTTGATTTTGACTTACTAAAAAACCTGAAAATAAAAATACTAAGACTAGGAATTTCTTGTTCAATTATATAAATTTTTACAAAAATATATAATAATTTAATCATATCTTTTTAAATCTAATTTTAGTTATGAAGCTAATTTTATTTTTTTCTTTTCTTTTTAAACTTTTATTTCTCCCAGATGGTTTCGTTTATCTTAAGGATATTGATGACTCTATTATTGTAGATCTTAAGTACTTCACTAATTCAAATTTTACAGCTCAGAAGGTTGATTATTATTACTCAAATAATGCAATTCTAACAGAGGAGACTGCTATTGCATTATCTCGTGCACAAAGTCAATTTAAGAAACTTGGCTATTCTCTAATTGTATATGATGCTTACAGACCTCAATCATCAGTTGATTTTTTTGTTAGCTGGTCAAAAAAACAAGAGGATACCCTTAATAAACACATATATTACCCTAACATAAATAAATCTGATTTATTTAAACTTGGATATATTGCAAAAAAATCAGGTCACTCTAGGGGAAGTACAGTTGATGTATCTTTGGTAAATATTTCAACAAAACTTGAAATTGATATGGGGACTATTTACGACTTTTTTGGTGTAGAATCATCCACCTTTTTTTCTGATATTTCTGAAATACAAAAAAATAATAGATACCTTCTTTATGATATCATGATTAAAAATGGTTTCAAAAATTATTCAAAAGAATGGTGGCATTTCACACTGATTGATGAGCCCTATAATGAATATTATAACTTCCCTGTTAAATAAATCATCTTTTTAGGCTGAAGTGTGCTCTAAATGTTTTTATAATATTTGTTCCTGGTTCTTCATATTCAACACTAAACCAGTAATCTGTTGCTGGTAATGGTTTTCCGTTAAATGTTCCATCCCATCCTTGGCCAAGAGGACTTAATTGTTTTAACAATTTTCCATAACGATCAAAGATATATATTGTTGACATTGGTCTAGTTTCTATTCCTATTATTTGCCATGTATCATTATATCCGTCTCCATTTGGAGTAAAGAATCTTGGATAATCAATCACTAGAACGGACTTTGTTCCAATACCACAACCATTTAGATCTCTAACAGTTACTATGTGTTCGCCAGGGCTTACATCTGTAAATGTCCCATTTAACTGCCATGGTCCGTCGTCTAAACTGTATTCATAATTACCACTTCCAATAGCGTTGGCTTCTATCACGTGTTGGTCTGCAAAAGCAAGCGTGGTGACCAGAGCTTCAACAATAGCAGGTGAGCTAGGTATTACTTCTGTAGTGACTTCTCTGCTACACCCTGTTATTATATTTGTAGCTACTGCTGTATATATTCCCCCCATAGTTGGAGTGTGTGTTGCGGTATTGGCAACTATTACCCCATTTGGATCTATCCATTGAAAGCTATATTGGCTGGATGGTAGATTTATTTCCATTACAGTTTCTTCTATCAATTCCGTTCCGTTTACATTTACACATGCTAAGTAGTTTTCAGGTAATGTAAACTCTGGCAGTAAATTAACTAGCAGAGTTGCCTGTATTATATCATAACATTGAGAGTCGTCTGTTGTGTCATTATCTACTCTGGCATAGATTACCTGAGGATTAGATGTATTTTCAAAGTTTATCGGTAGTGCATTTACAAAAGCTTCTGCATCTTCTAAAGTCGCATAGTAAGTCACAGTAAAGTTAGCCGGATCTTGTCCATCTAGCACTTGTTCATCTAAATCACTTAGATTAAATTCGTCAAATCCATCATTAATACCTAAGGGGTCATCACATATTGTAAGTTCTACTGGGACGCCATCTCCATTTGCTGTTGCACCTTCTTGTACTTCTATGTTAAATCCAACTCCTGCGATATTACAGCTGGTTAAATCATTGGTAATATTTACAAATAATTGTTGGGGATTAGTAAGGTTAGTATAAGGGCTAATCAATGCATTTTCTAGATTATTTGCATCTTCTTGTGTTTCGTAATAAGTAACTGTAAAATTATCAGGGTTTTGAGTGCCTAGTAGTTCGGATGTCATTACTTGTAAGTCAAAATCATAGAATCCATCTGTATTTACTTCACACGCAATAATATCATTAACACTGGATATGTCTGGTAAAGGATTTACTATAATATCAAAATTAACAATGGTAAAACACCCAGTAGTGTCATTGGTTACTCTAACATATATAGTTTGTTCTCCTAGTTCTATATTTGTATAAGTATTAGGGTTTATAATAGGATCTGTTTGGGTCTCAGCGTTCACCAAAGATTCATAATAACTCGCACTTACTCCAGGTTCACCGTTGATAATATATGCTTCATTTAAAGTAATATCAAAAATTTCTATTTGGTCTCCTGGGTTGTTATAATCACATAACTCAATATTTTCAGGATCTGTACTAGGTGTTGGATTAGGAAGTACTCTTATGGTTAAAGTGGTATAAGCTATACACCCTGATTCATTAACTACAGCAACATGTAATGTCTGTGGATTAGCAGCATTACCTGCAACAGAAGTGTTTGTATAAGCCTCAGGATTTTCAATGGCATTTAGACCAGACAATGCATCTTGTTCAGTTTCATAATAAATAACCTCCCATTGTAGATTCCCTGCTGTTATTTCGTCATTTTTAATTGTTAAATCAAACTCTGTAGTTTCATCAGCAACTTCATCGTCACATTCTTCTAAAGGTGTTGGTTGCACAATAACTGGTGGAAGAGCGACAATAAGATTAAATTCTCCTATACTCACACAATTATTATTGAGATCTTCCAATCTTACATAAATGGTTTGTGGATTAGATAAATTTTGATAACTGGTAGTATTGACAATAGGATTTTGCCCTATTTCTGCATCTATTAAAGTTTCGTGATAAGAAAGAGCAAAGTCTGTAGAACTTTGTTCCCCTAATATATCTTCATCTCTTTGTGTTAAATCAAATATTGCTGTTCCGTCATAGTCATCATCACAAACAATAATATCTTCAATGATTAATGGAAGTTCAGGTGAAGGCAAAGTTACTAGTTCTTGCTCTACAATACTAAAGCAACCTGTAATAGTGTTTTCAGCTCTTACAAAAATTATTTGACTGTCTGGAACAATATTATAATAAGGACTAATAATGGGCTCTATTCCATTTTCTGCATTGGTTAAAGTTTCATGATAAGAAAGTACAATATCTAATTCACCATTAATAATATCTACTTCATTTTGCTCTACCGTAAAGAAAGTAAAGCCATCATTATCTTCATCACACTCTTCTATAGCTTGTGGTACTGCTGGACTTGGTATAGGATTTACCCGTAGATCCAAAGTGATAGTAGAATAACAGCCTGTAATTTCATTTTCACCTCTTATATATATTGTTTGAGCATTACTTGTATTAGTATAGGGGCTAAAAATTGGATTAGTATCATTATCTGCATCCTCTTGTGTTTCATAGAAAGAAATATTTATCCCTGTTTGACCTTGCAATACCTGTTCAATACTATCTTCCAATGTAAATTCTTCTATCTCATCACCTGTATTAATATAATCACATAGATTAAGAGGTGTTGGCTGTATAAGTACTGGTAGCTCATTTACAGTTAACTCAATTGTAGTAGTATTATAACAGTTAGTTGTATTATTCTCAACACGAACCCATATGGTCTGATTAAAAGGTGTAACATTTGTGTAAGCAAATGGGGTTATAATAGGATTTTCTGCATTTTCTGCATTTTCTGCATTTTCGTAATATGTAATCGTAAATTCTGATGGATCTAACCCATCTAAAACTTCCTCGTTACTTAGACTTAAATCAAATAGACCAAAACCATCCGTATTATCATCACAAACCTCCAAATAAGATGGCTCGGTGTTAATCTGAGGTACATCATTAACAATAATGATAAGTTCTACATAACTAAAACAATCTGTTGTGATTGTTGTATCTTCTACTCTAACATATATAGTTTGCTCATACGCAACAATGTTATTATAATCCCCAATGATCGCATTAACATTATTCTCAGCATCAGCCTGAGTCTCATGATAGCTTATCAGTAGGTTTGGTAATCCGTTAGCTATCGCTGCGTCAGATTCTGTTAAATCAAATACGCCAAAACCATCAGCATCGGCATCACAATATTCTAGGTTAGGTGGATTACTTACTGGTGGGGGAGTTTGTACTATTAATTCTAATGTTGTGTCAGAGTAACATCCGGTTATTGCAGTCATGTTATCTTCTATTCTTACATATAAGATTTGTGGATTAACAGTATTTGTATACGCTGTAATATTTTCTATTGCATTTATTCCTGCGTTCATGTCTTCTTCAGTTTCATGATAGCTTACCACATTTTCTACAATACCCGCCATTATACCTTCAGTCTTAACAGATATATCGATAGATGTTATTCCATCGATTTCATCATCGTCACAGACAATAAGGGGCGTAGGTGCTGCAAAAACCGGTTTAGGCTCTACTGTTAAAGTAAAGTTTATATTAGATATAAAACAGCCTGTTGTAAATGGGTCACTATCATTTACTTCTACACGGGCATATATAGTTTCTTGATTGTTAACAGTGTAAGGGCTCTCTAATGCGTTAAATCCGGTATCTGCATCTAATTGAGAGTTATGGTATGTAACTATATATAAGTTTGGATCTTGTACTCCCAATACTAGAGAATCATAATCTGTGAGATCAATATCGATTACTCCAGGCGTATCTGTACATAAAATTTCGTCAGGTACTTCATTATATGCTGGTACGGGTAATACTTCTAGGAGCATGGAATTGATACCAAAACAATCATTGTCTCTTTCTACCCTTAGGTACACTGTTTGTTCATTAGGGATTACACTTGTATACTGGTTTGGCAATTGATTTAACTCTAATAAAGCGTCTTGCTCTGTAAGGTAATAAGCAATAGTCAGCTGATTTGCATCGGTTATATCATTATTAGGATTTGCAACTATTAATGATAGAACATATTCGTTAGCATCACTAAGAGTAAATAGCCCTAAACCATCATAATCATTACCATTTCCTTCACTGTTATCACAAACAACAAGCCCTGAGTCTTCTGGAATCGGGTTAAATATAGTTTCTAGATAGAAGTAAGAAGTAGTATAACAGCTTGTATTAATATTTTCTACCCTACAATAGATATTCTGTAAAGGTGTTAAATTTACATAAGAAGTGGGATTCTCAATAGCATTAATACCTGCATTTAGGTCTTCTTGCGATAAGTGGAATGTTAGGATATAGTTTTCAGGATTGTCACCTATTATTATATTTTCTGCAGCTTCCTCTAAATTATATATAGAAATTCCGTCTTGTATATTGTCTATATCACATTGCACTAAATCTGTATTTTCAATAACATTTGGAAGTGGATTAACGGTTACATTAAATGACCCAAAAGCTAGACATCCTGTTTCATTTTGTTCTAATCTTATATAAATTATCTCACTTGCAGAAGTGGTATTAGAATAGTTTGTTAAAGCCGCGTTAGAAAGGGCATTGATATTATTTTGAGAGTCACTAAAAGATGTAAAGTATGACACCGAAGCATTTTGACCATTTATAATTTCATCATTTTTGGTTGTTATATCAAAGACCTCTGTTAAATCACCAGGGTTTGTATAATCGCACTGTTCATAGTCTGTGACTTCAATCACCGCCGGTATATTAACTATCAGTCCTTGAGTAGTAGTAGAATAACACCCTGTTATATCATTTTCAAGGCGTACAATAAGTTCCTGTGTATTTGGATTACTGTTTTGGTATTCTGTTGGTAGTACATTAATAGCATTTTCCGCATCTTCTTGAGTTTCGTAATAACTAACAGTAATACCAGTTTGACCATTCAATATGGTTTCATCCAAAGAACTTAAATTAAACGTGGTAATACCATCATAGTTACTATCACATGCTTCAAAAATAGGAGGGGTGATAATATCAGGTATCGGATTAACTATAAGTTCCAGTGTGGTTGTTGCAATACATGAAGTTTCAATATCCTCAAGCCTAACGTGAACAATCTGAAAGTCAGGACTTGTATTAGTGTACAAATCAGTGATAGGATTAACGTTATTCTCAGCATCATCAAGTGATTCATGGTATGAGACAGAAACTCCAGTTTGACCATTTAAAACTTCATCTGTTTTTTGTGATAAATTAAAATATGAAACTATTCCATCATAATTATCATCACATTCCTCTAAGGCAGTAGGAATAATAACATCTGGAATCGGATTAACTAAAATAGTTGAAATATTTGAATATAATATACATCCAAAACCCTCTCTGTCAACTAATGCTCTATACTTAAAGTTGTTGAGTGATAAAGGAACATTATTTATTTCTAAAATTGACGCATTAGTGCCTGAATAGTATTCATTGTCAATCAATTGACTCCAATTTATTCCATCTACTGATGACTCCCATTGGAAAGTTTCAATATTTGATGATTCAATTATAATTTGTAATGTTCCCTCTTCACAAACAACAACTTCTTCCTCAGGTTGAATATCAAAGGTTATGGGTGCATTTATTAAATAATCATTATTAATTGGTTGGCTATAACCATCAACTCCAGATGTAACAAGACCAGAATCTTCTTCTATAGTGACAGGTTCCGAACCTAAAATACCATTTTGATCATTGTCAGTGTACCCTGCTTCAATAACATCAAAGCAACCATCTGAATCAGAATCTAAGTTTATATAGTTAAAAAAATCATCTTCATTTGAATTATTAACTGAATAATTTAGGTTACCACTATCGATATTTGTTTCTAAGAAATCAGCTAATCCATTTTCACCAAATTCGGTTTCGTTAAGACTTCCGTCAAGTATATCATTTTCATTGAATATAACTCCCCCTGACTCAATAATGTCGTAAATACCATCATTGTCAGAGTCTAAATCAAGATAATCTAAAATCCCATCTTGATCGAAGTCTAGCGGAACAAAATTCGATTCAAAAATGTCATCATACCCATTCTGATTAATATCAATATTTGAAATGGGTATGTAATTACTCCCAGAAGCTTCAATAATATCTAGGATAGAGTCATTATCACTATCATAATCTCTTGCGTCAACAATACCATCACCATCGCTATCAACAGGAACACATGTTGCCGTAACGTTAAAAATAGCATTATTAGGACTTTCTGAGGAGTTGTAATGTGTCATTTCAAATAATGATGTAAGATGAGTTTGAAATTTAAAAGTTGCGTCAGTACTTGACAAATTTTCACCATTTAATCTAAACCTTATTTCAAAATTTGAGAAATTAGTTATACCACTTTCAAATATTCCATCAAAATTTGTATCAATTAATATTTGATCATCAGGATCAATAAGTGTAATAGTTTTTTCAAATGGAACCCTTAGACTAAACCATTCTTCATTACCAATAGTATTGGTTAAATTTGGGCTACCGTCTGTATTGAAAAAAGAACTGTAAGTAATTGCTAAACTAATTTCATTATCAAATGTTGTGGAAAAAGAAATATAACCATCTTGCTCAATATTTTCGGAGTCGGTATATGATGCGGGTGCAGAAGTTTCCCAATTACCAATTTCATCTCCAATCCAATTTGAATTTTGAGCATCAGAGTTTGAAAAATCAAAAGTATAATTATATAATCCCTCTATATTTCCGCCAACAGGATCTGTTAAATTTATTTCCTTATTACCTAAGGACTCAAAACAGTCCAATAATCCATCATTATCATTATCAACATCTATATTATCATTTACACCATCGTTATCATAATCCTCAGGGCATGCACTAACAGGAATGTTATTTGAAAGCAGTGTACCCTCACAACCATCAAGAAATCCAGAAATTTGGTAATAGCCTGCTTGAGTTGGTGTATAGTTGTTTTGATTAGCACCTGAAATTAATTCACCATTGTAATACCATTGATATTGGTCATATGTAGAAATACTACTTAGACTCAAAGTTAAATTTGGTATGCATAAATTTTCTTCGTTATTAAGAGTCTCAAGAATAATTTCAGGTTTAAATTCAAACCCCGAATAGTAGCCCCCAAAAGTAGCGTAATCATATGCCCCAAAAGTTGCAACATAAACTTGTGCTGTAGACTCTACATTTATATTTCCAATTAGACCTTCAACGGTGTAAGATTCATAGAGAGTATTAGCATTTACAACTTCAGCAATTGCACCATAAGTGGCTATTGGATTTCCATTAATTGTTACATCAGCACCTGCTTCAGTAACAATGGTAATTATGCCACCGAAAATTTCATCGCCAATTTGACTTACATTTGGAATATTATTTACACTTTTAGGTGTTTTACAATTTATCGGGGGAACATAAAAGAGACCTACATTTGCTACTCCATTAGTTATACCGAATGGCCCTTGTGATCCAGGTCTAATTCCTCCAATAACTTGGTATGCAAAAACTGGTTTACTCGTATTAACATACATATTGTGTGATTGGTTTGTTGGAGGTTGATCGTCTGCATTTAAAGCGGGATTTATGGAAACCCCATTTTCGGTTTCTGGAAATCCGTCATCGTTGACATTTCCAAATCCGTTATATACTGTATTAGAATAACTTACACCATAAAAAGTAGATGGTATTGAGTAATAATCTCCAGCATTAATTACAGTTTGTAAATTTCCGTTCACAAATATCTCAGTATTATCCTCATGGGCTACAATTAACGGCCTTTCAACTTCATCAGGCCCTAGGCCCCTGACAAAAATATATTCATTTCCAATAATATTTGAAGGTGCAACTTGATCAATTCCCAAATCCTGACCACCCCCTTCATTGTAGTTCGAATTACTACCATTAAATGAACCTGAATTAACAGCTATAGGTTTGTCAGATTGAATTAAAGTTCCAATCAGGCCAGAAGCATTGGCAGAATTTGTTGAGCTTGGGTATGGTGTAATTGCTATGGAATATGTTTCACCTGAATTTAAAATTATATTATTTGTTGGAATCCCATTAATAATAGTCACACCATTTCCAAATTCACTAAAGTTAACAGTAGTATTGTCCTGAGTAGCAAGAACTGAAATAAAATTGGTGTAGTTGGCAGGGGTATTTCCGGTTAAATTACCTTCATTTTCAAAGCTTCCGGCTCTAAATTCTGTTCCCAATGCAGCGGTTCCTTTACTTACCACACTACCTGCTTGGTAATAGCTTCCAGCAAACAGTCGTACAGAAACATATACTAAGTCTTCTGCTTCAACAATAAACCCTTTATTTGAAAATGAGTTTCCATCAAGATTATTTGTTGTGATAATCAAATTTGTATTTGAGCCTGTTCCAATATTATAGATCCATGGGTTGGTATTGGATGCTGTTCCATTAATTTCCGTTGAGCCAAGTGGTTTAATGGTAACATTTACAGGAGTTTCGCTGGGGGTAGAAATATATAAAAACTGGTCTAGAGGGGCTGCAGCTCCATTTCCCGTTGAAGTAATTGGGGGAATGTAATGACTTTTACTGTATTGTGCATTTAACTCACCGAATAAAAAAAACAAAACTAAAACGAGTATGAATTTAATTACTTTATTCAATGTGATGTATATTTTAGATTTTCAAAGTTTTGAATTATTCCTTCATAACTAAACCTCAAAAGCATAATTCAAGGCTCTAAAGATAGCAATAAAAAAACAGCCATATAAAATGTGAACTATTTACACAATTATTACTTAATTATTTCAAAGCTTCTAGAAATAAAATTTGTAAGTTCTTCACCTTTTAAAAGCCCATGTGATAATTTTGCTAAGTCTAAACTCTGATTAATCAGCCTCTCTTGTTTTTTCTTTGTTTTGGTATTAACTATCGAAGAAATAATTTCAGAATTTGTATTAATAACTAAATTATACATTTCTGGCATATTTCCGGCTCCAAACATCCCACCACCGCCTGTTTGCTGCATTTCTTTCATTCTTCTCATGAACTCAGGGTTGGTAATAATAAATGGATTTTCTTTAGAATCCATTGCCTCGAGTTTTACTACAAACCTATCCTCACCAATAATAGATTTTACCAATTCTTCAAGATTTTTCTTTTGTTCATCGTCAAGCTTGGAAACCTGTTTTTTGTCTTTGTTAATCAGATTATCAATGTGATCGGAGTCAACCCTAGCGAATGAAATTTTGTCTTTTGTTGATTCAAGTTTTTGAATTAGATGACTTACAATTGGAGAATCTAGTAGAAGTACTTCATAACCTCTATTTTTTGCTTTTTCAATATAGCTATGCTGAGATTCTTTATCTGAAGCGTACAATATAATTAATTTGTCATCTTTATCTGTTTGTTTAGCTTTTATTTTATTAAACAACTCCTCATATGTGTAAAATTTTCCATCTACTGACGGGTAAAGTGTAAATTTTTCTGATTTTTCGAAAAACTTTTCTTCACTTAACATCCCATATTCAATAATTAGCTTTATATCATTCCATTTTTCTTCATAACCCTTTCTGTCTTTTTTGAATAAACTATTGAGTTTATCGGCAACTTTTCTTGTTATGTAGGCTGATATTTTTTTTACAGCACCATCAGCTTGTAGATATGACCTTGAAACATTCAGGGGAATGTCTGGAGAATCAATTACACCACGCAAAAGTGTTAAAAATTCAGGCACAATCCCTTCAACATTATCTGTTACGAAAACTTGATTTTGATACAGTTGTATTTTATCTTTTTGGATATTTAAGTCATTAGAAATTTTGGGAAAATATAATATTCCTGTTAGATTAAATGGGTAATCGACGTTTAGGTGTATATTAAATAAAGGCTCCTCAAATTGCATCGGGTATAACTCCCTGTAAAAACTCTTGTAATCATCATCTTTCAAATCTTTTGGGGGTTTTGTCCACGCTGGGCTTGGGTTGTTTATTATATTATCAACAACAATAGTTTTTGGTTTTTCATCCTCTTTTGCATTTTCAGACTTTGGTAGTGTTTCCTCCTTAGTTCCAAATTTTATTGGAATAGGCATAAATTTATTATACTTAGAAAGTAATTCAGAAATTTTATTCTCTTCTAAAAACTCTTTAGAATCTTTATCAATATGTAATATTATTTCAGTTCCTCTTTCTTTTCTGTCTGATTTTTCTAACGTGTAATTTGGTGAGCCATCACATGTCCAGTGGGCTGCAGCAGATTTTTTATATGATTTCGAAATTATTTCAACTTTTTCTGCAACCATAAAAGCAGAATAGAAACCTAAACCGAAGTGCCCAATAATTCCTGAATCTTTGGCTGTATCTTTGTATTTATCAAGAAATTCTTCAGCACCAGAAAATGCAACTTCATTAATATATTTTTCAATTTCTTGAGAAGTCATACCAATACCCTGATCAATGATGTGTAGTTTTTTTGCTTTTTTATCTACTTTAACCTCTATTATAGGGTTGCCAACATCTATTTTTTCCTTGCCAATACTTGCAATGTGTTTTAATTTGATTGTAGCATCAGTAGCGTTACTTATAAGTTCTCTTAAAAATATTTCGTGATCACTATATAAAAACTTCTTAATAAGAGGAAAAATATTTTCAACCGAAACATTAATATTACCTTTTTTCATTGCTTTAATTTTTTATTCTAATTCCATTTAATTTGTTCAATAAAAATGCCAAATAATTATTTATGCCATAATGGCATAGTTTAGTCATTAACAAGTCCAAGATTTTCACTAACCTCTCCGACAGGTGAGTAGTGGTAAGATCTCCAAATAAAGTTTGTTGTCTCATCTTTTCTGTATTTCCAAGCGATATTTCCATCGTATGTAATTTCCCACAATCCAAAATCAGATTCAGTAATTAGTGTATTTCCGTTTGAAAGTCGAATAGCACCACACAATTTGCCTGAGAATATATCCTCGTTAATGTAACTCCATATAATATTCGGCTCATTATTAAAATTTGACTGCAAATTAAAACTTTCTGGCATCTCCAATTCATATATAATCGATTGTTCATCAGTGTTGCCATTAACATATACTAAAACATTTCCCTCACCCAAAACACCATCCTCAAGCAGATTAGGAAAATGATTTTTATCAAATATTTTAGTTCCCAAACTATTATATGTATTTGGGTTGCCAAATCTGTAAATTAAATCCCCACCTTTATTATAATTACCACCATTACTTGATTGAGCTTCTTCAGAGGTTGTACTATGGTCAATCACCCAAATTTCGTCATAGTAATTGACACTCAAATAGATTACATCATTTATTGGGTCATAGTCCAATCCATTTGCATGCATTATGTCACCATTTATAAAAAAGCTTCCACCTGGAGGGTTGTCAATCGAATAATTAATGTTTATTTTTTCAGGGTTTTGATTTATGTCTCCAAAGTTGGGTAAATCTTCAAATTTATCTTGAATTATGTGTTCCCAACTTCGCCATTGCCAAACAATATTATTTGTCGTTGGATTAATTTCAATTATTTTTTCAGTGAAAATATCTGTATTAAAATCAACTCCGTTTGCTATTGCTTCATCAATTGGAATTCTTTCCCATATCATCATTAAAATATTTCCATTTGGAAGAATTTCTATATCGTGATGAGCTATGGAATTATCGTCGCTAACCGTATATTCCCAAGTTGTGTTATTATTTATATCGATTATTTTACCGGTTCCGCCAAAACCGCCAAAATCAATCGTTGCATTATTGTCTTTAAATAATCCAATTATACTTCCATCAGATAAAATTTCCAGATCATTTCCAGAGCTAGTTTCAAAATTCCATTCATAAATTTTATAACCTTCCTTATTGATTAAATATGAATAGGTTGATGAGTTCTCAACAACAAATATATAATCATTGCTTATTAAATCTCTTTCATAAATCTCTACGTTTTCCGAAAGACTTATAGGTTCAATTACATTTTCCTCATTTTCACAAGAAAATAAAAAGACAAAAACTAATATTATTGTAAAATATTTATTCATAATTTTTTTTTGAACAAAGATAAAGACCAAAAAATGTAATCAAACCATTTATTGGTAATAATTCGTACCCAAAGACATATAATTTATTTTTTGCGTAGAGGTTTGCGCAATTCCATATTGATTCTTCACAATTTATAAATATATTTTCATTCAAGATACTTAATAGAGTTGGACTTAAATTTATTAAATATGTGATTATTGGTGCAATGATAACAATCAGGTAAATAAAATTTCCGAT
>MDTC01138725.1_pt1 | contig 14394 bp, 15 predicted proteins | sample 811181 | NCBI WGS metagenome assembly MDTC01 (sample SAMN05326644, study PRJNA326480) | marine metagenome | isolation source: seawater | place: Pacific Ocean: North | collected 2011 | reverse complement strand
TAGCCTCTGTGGCCCATTCCCCGACATTAAATTGCTGCTCTAATTGGAGTTGTTGCTCAACAAATCGCCCTACTTCGTCGCGGGCAGCTTGTTGCGCTTGTTCGAGGGTGAGTTGGGCAAATGGTGCCGGGCTATCAGCCGGCGTCGGGTCGCCCCCTGCAGGGATATTTCTAGTCTGCTGATTGTTCGGCGCTTGCACAGGGGGCGCAAATTGATAGCGACTGGCTAACAGCGACGCAACCGCCAACAGGGAAAAAATACATACTGAGGCGATGACTGCCGGTTTGTTCGCGGCGAGCCAGTCTTGCCAGCCTTGCCGGGCATCGACCTCCTTTAAATGCGATAAGGCAGGGCGAACACTGTTAATGGGTCGTTGCATCTCTTGCATCAATTTGTGGGCACAGGCGGTAGCCCCGATTCATTCGGGTCCAATCCATATTCTTCAAAATAGAGCCGGCGCAGGATGTTGCGCAATTCGGTGTATTGCTGGTCAACCGAGCCGGTCAGGCGGAGGGTCTCATTGTCGAGTTGAATGGTCGTAGGCAGGAGCTCAGCCTCAGTATCCGTACCGATTTCACGCAGTCGATCGGCCAGTTGGGCGGATTGCTGCTTTTTGTTTAAGCCACGGATGATCAAGGTGGCTCCGGCACCGACGCTGGCAACGCTGCTGGCGTCGACATATGGATTTTCGCTTGAGTACACCCCTCCGATGCCGGCCGCGATTGCCAGGCTACCGCCGATGATCTGTGAGCGGGATTGTGCTTGCAGTGCTTTGAACTCGATGGCGTCGGCATAGGTGGCGCGGCGCCAACTGTCGTACACCGGCAGCATCTGACGAGTGTAATTGGCGTAGAACTCGTCCAATGTGTCGATAAATAAATATTCGCGCTCGCGTATTTCGCGCACCCGCTGCAGCATCGGATCATTTGCAGCCGGCAGCCGCAGCAATTGGTATTGGCCGTCATCGGCTTGCAGTAAATAATTAGAGAAAGCATCTGTAGCGAAGGATTGAGCAAATCGCATCTCGGCAGTTTTGCGAATCGTGTTGACGTCGCGCGCGCTCAGTGCTTCTCGGTAGCTGAGCATGTCGTTAGCAAGCTCTTTATAGAAGCTGTGAAACGCATCTATTGTTTGTGGGGACTTATCTAAGTAAACGTACTTACTGGCTAAGCTGGTGTAGCGTTTGCTGAACCAGTTTGCGCCAGTGGCGTCGGTCACAGCGATATCGACAACGAGTCTTTCACCGTCCGATTCAATGATTTTACCTTGCACGGTCAGGTCTACAGCGTCACTGCGTCGCGGTACAACGCGCACTGCGCCCCAATTACCGGTCGATTGCAGCATATTCTTAGCGACAAACGGCATGTATCGCGCTTCTGCCAGCCGAATCTCCGGCTGAATGATTTGTTCTATTTGCGCGTCGTAATCTTCTGGCACATTGGGGTCGAAAAGAGCAACGCCGACATCCAGCAGTTCTTCTTCAGACAGATTTCCGGAACTTTGGCGCGGCGGCGTTAAGTCCACCGTGCGCACGGTTTGAGTTACGCACCCGGTCAGCAGAAGTAAAAGTGCCATGCCGATCAGTCGCATATAAGTTAGCCCTTTTTGTAGCGACGATATTCATCCCAGAGCTTTTCTTTTAAAACTGGGTCTGTCTCTTGCATTGCAGCCTCACGCAATTGTCGCGCAATAATGTCGTCATCTTTTGCATCCGGCAGCTCTGTTGCCGCGTCATCATCGCCGCGTTTCGGCGGTGGTGGTCGATTATTGGCGCGTCCGCGAGCGGTCTGGGCAGTGCTGGACGCCGCGACCGTTGCGCTCGCCGAGGCTGTTTCACGATCATCGGCGCCTTGGATTTGGTTGTTGCCATTGCCGCCGTTCTTGGCGACCTCGGTTTCGCGCAGCACCGCGCGCTCGGCAAGGATGTCGCCGTCGAGTCCCTCCAAGGCCTCTGTGAGCGCCAAATCTGCCTCGTTATCGCTGTTGGCACCGGCGCTTTTTTCCGAGCCGGTCGTGCCGCTGGAGGGCTTGTTACCGGCACTTTCAGGGACGGTTTGATTGCTGGTTTGCCACTCACCCTGTGAATTGTCGTTGCCGACAGGTTCGCCTTCTAGCCATCCTTCTGCAGAGCTGGCAGAGGTCGCTTCTGCGCTGCTTTCACTATTTCCGGAACGACCTGTAGAGCCTTGAGGAGGCGCTTGTTCAGCGGTGGGCGAACCATTGCTGGACGACGCGCTGGGTGGTGATGGCATGCCAGGAGTGCTTGGCAGTGGTAACCCGCTAGAGGGCAGTCCAGCAGAAGATGGGCTCGGCGAAGAGCTTGATGGGCCGCCAGAAGAACTGCTCGGACTTGAAGGGCCGCCAGAAGAGCTACTTGGGCTGGAGGAACTGGGCTGCGAATTCGAGGGCGCCCCCGACGAACTGCTAGGGCTTTGTGGTGATGGCATTTGCGGCTGTGGAAAAGGTGTTATCGGTGCGCAACCGCAGAGGATCAAGAGACTACCTAACGCGATTACAGCTGATTTATTCACGATTATTCCCCCTCATGATTTTGATCTTTATCCAAGACTGATGCATTCGGCGTAGCAATATTTGACTGTGCATCGTCTTGCTTGGGATAGTGCTCAAATTCGTAGCGATAACTAAAGGCTTCGCTTGTGAGCGGGCCGTCGGCATTGACTGCTGGGCGAAAGACCGCATCGCGCAGGTTACGACGAACTTGAAAGTCCATTAACCCGTCTGGCACTGATGTAATGGTTTCTAACTTCCGGACCCGTCCGGTCGGCATCACATCAAACTGGACTTCTACCGCGCCCTTGGTCGGTAAACGTCGAAAGTCATTCGGTCGGCGGGGGTCTTTAGGCTTTGGAAAGTAAAGTAGTTTCGGCTGGTCGAAGGCCACCAGAGCATTTTGAGCGGCACTTATTTCGGCGAATAGATGTTTGTACAGCGCCCTTGCTTCGCGAATATGGCCGAACATTTGATGCCAATCGGCTAAATCCAACATGGCTGCATGTACGGCCCGAGACAAGCCAATAGATTCGTCGTCATCGATGTCAGGATCCAGTAGCGCGCGATCGAGCGATTGCTGGCGAATGGTCACCACAGCTTGCAATGCGCGTTCTCCGGCTGGGAAGTTACTTATGGAAACGTATTCCCCTGACAGGTCTAGGTCGCGTAAACCACTCTGTGCTCGTGAATCGAACTGACTTTCGTTGTAATAGGGCGGAAAACGTTCGGTTAAATATGTTTTTGCCACGCCCTGCAAATACGGTATGGCGGCTTCGCTGGTTTGTCTGTTTTGCGCCTCAAGCGCTGCCAGTGCTTGTTTAAACAGCACCCGGGCACCTAAGAAGTTATAGGAACGCTGATAGAACTCGCCTAGACGCTTGATCGCGGGCAAAAGGTTAAGTGACGTTTGGCCATGGTGACGTTGCAGCACTTCAAACGCGTATTCCTCGCGTTGCCGGGCCACTAACAGGTCACCTGCAGCGGTATTAAGCGCGGCTTGCCGATATACGATGTCGACCTGACTCGGGGCGAAGAGGCCGAGGTTGCTGCGGCTCAGGTGCAGCGCATGCGCATAATTGTCCGCTGCCAAATCCGGTTCTTTAAGTGCCATTTGCGCATCACCTAACAACGTCAGCGGCGCCACTAAGGCGTAGGCGTAACGACCTTGAGCTGTTTTGATGTCGGTGACGATCTGCTCAAGAGTTGTTCGAGCTTGCTCTGCCTCGGCGCTTTGGATCTGCAGGGTTAAGTAGTCGAGATCATAGCTTGCGCCAGTGTTCTCGGCGGCGTGAGTGCTGAACGCGCTTGCTATTAATGCCATTACCAGACCGCCGACCGTGCGCCGAATCGATCGACAGTTCAATCTGAGCATAGCGATTAAAGAAAGTCTTGTTAGGCGCATTTATATCTGGCGAGTTGTTGGCGTAATAGAAACAAGACCTTAGCACTCTATGAGTGAAAAATTTGCGACAAATTGTTGCTTGCTTGTCTGCATAATCGCGACAACTATGGGAATTGGGTTTCATCTCAATTATGATTGGATGTCTTTGAATTATATCAAAAAATTTTGGCTATACAGGCGCAAGAAGAGTTAGATACCTGCGGTTTAAACTGCCCGGAACCGCTGTTGCTGGTACGCAACCGAGTGCGCAGGATGAGCAGCGGCGAAATCCTCTACGTCCGCGCCACGGACCCTACTACTGAACGAGACCTTGCGCAGTTCTGTCAATTTCTTGGGCATGTCATGCTGCATTGTTCAGAGGAGTCAGGTGTGTACGAGTTTTGGATTCAGAAGTCCGCAACATGAACGCTGCGCAGATTGTTCAGGTATTTGATCAGTGTTTTGCGCAAAGTCATGCAACACGCCTAGTTGGCGGTGGTGCTGAGCCTCTGTATTTGCCCATCGCTGGGTCGGACTCAGCGCAGCTGATATTCCGTGCTGACTATGCAGCATCTGCTTTACACGAAGTTGCCCACTGGTGTTTGGCGGGCAGCGTTCGTAGGCGTAAAACTGATTTTGGGTATTGTTATATTCAACCGCCGCGCTCGAGCACTGAGCAGGCACAATTTTACCGGCTCGAATTGCGCAGCCAATCGCTGGAATGGCACTTTTCGCAGGCTGCCGGATTAGTGTTTACCATCAGTACTGACAACTTTTCTGAGGATGGGGCGGTTGATTCAGACATTCTAGAACTAGAAAAAAATTTCTCCCGGCAATTATCGCAGCAACATGAACTTACTCAGGCCTGGCTTGGCACTTTTAGTGGTCGTCGTGCGGCGAGGTTTATCGAGGCGTTGAGCCAAGCGCATGGATAAAGTCGATTGCATCGTTATTGGCGCAGGTGTCGTGGGATTAGCTGTGGCATCTACATTGGCGAAATTAGGCCGTGAAGTTATTGTTTTAGAGCAGCATGAACTCATTGGCAGTGAGACCAGCTCGCGAAATTCGGAAGTTATTCATGCGGGCATTTATTACCCGGCGAACAGTTTGAAAGCCCGATTCTGTGTGCGCGGAAAGCAGTTGCTCTACGACTATTGCGCGAGCCGCAGTATCGATCATAAGCGCTGCGGCAAAATAATTGTCGCAGCCGAAGAATCTCAGCGTTCAACGGTTGAGCAATACATCCAGAAAGCTGCGGCTAACGGCGTTAACGACTTGTATTGGATTGATGAGACTGAGTTAGCCGCACTTGAGCCTGAGGTCAGGGGCGTGGGCGCTGTGGTGTCGCCGTCGACTGGAATCGTGAATTCTCACTCGTTTATGTTAAGTCTGCAGGGGGAGTTGGAAGCCAACGGCGGCGTGCTGGCTCTGGCTTGTGCTGTGCGCTCGATAGAGTCGCAGGGGGCTGGTTCAGTGGTGCATGGAGACGAGTTTTCTATAGCTGCTGACTGGGTAATAAACTGCGCTGGTCTTACTGCACCGGAGCTGTCTGTCGGTCTGGCCGGCGCGCCTAAAGCGCATTTCGCTAAGGGGCACTATTATTCTTATACGGGCCGTCAACCGTTTTCGCGTCTCGTGTATCCGGTCGCTGAAGCCGGGGGCTTAGGTGTTCACGTTACACTGGATCTAGCCGGCCAAATTAAGTTTGGCCCCGATGTGCGCTGGCTGTCTGAGATTGATTACAGTTTTGATGACTCGCACAAGGAAGATTTTGCTGCGGCGATTAGGGCCTATTTCCCAGGCTTGGATGCGGCGCGCTTACAGCCCAGCTATACCGGTATCCGACCGAAAATCAGTGGGCCTAACGAAGCAGCAGCTGACTTTATGCTTCATGGGTCAGAGCAGCATGGCGTTCCAGGTCGCTTAAATCTCCTGGGCATTGAATCGCCCGGTCTTACGGCTTCTTTGGCCATAGCCGAAGTGGTTGCGGAGCAACTTTCATGAACGTCGCGTTATTAGTCAATCCGCTTGCAGGTCTTGGTGGTGCTGTCGGTTTGAAGGGCAGCGATGGTGAGGCGCTGCAGGCCGCAGCTCGTTCTCGTGCCGGGCAGGCGCGCGGCGGTGTTCGAGCCGCGGTGTTCTTGCAACATTTATGTGCGCCAATTGGCAATCAGGAGGATTCTTTTCTCGATCCTGCGGGTCAGCCGATTAAGTGGGTCACGTGGGGTGGCGCAATGGGCGCTGATTATCTCGTGGAATATGGCTTTGAGTTCGAGCGGTTAGGTGAGCCGCCTGCGAACACTACCGCCGATGACACGATTGACGCGATTAAGGCCTTTGTTGAGCGTGGCGTTGACCTGATTGTTTTTGTTGGCGGTGATGGCACTGCGCGGGATGTATTAAGCGCTGCCTCGGGTACGACGTCCTTCATCGGAGTGCCGGCGGGGGTAAAAATGCACAGCGGTGTTTTTGCGATTTCGCCTAGGGCTGCGGCACGGGTGGTCGCTGATTTAGCCAACGGTCGCTTGATTGACCGTGTAGTTCGAGAGGTGCGCGATTACGTTGAGCCAGACGCGCGCGAGGCGCCAGCAAGCGAGGCGGTGATCCGAACTCGAAGTTACGGTGAGCTATGGGTGCCGGAAGTTAATGACTTACTGCAACAGACCAAGGTTGGGGGCAAAGAAATCGAGGCATTGGCTGTGAGTGAAATTTCCAGTTATGTCATCGAGGCTTGGCAGAACGACCAGCAGACTGCGCTGATCCTTGGCCCAGGTAGTACCTGTCTGGAAATTAAGCGGGGGCTTGGGATTCCTGGCACCTTGCTTGGTTTTGATGTGCGCTTGCCTGATCAATCGCATGTTATCGACGCCACGGCACAACAGTTGCTTGCGGTGACTCAAGAGGGGATCGCGCATGTGATCCTAAGCTTTACCCGCCAGCAGGCATTTTTAATTGGGCGCGGTAATCAGCAGTTAACACCCGCAGTGTTGTTGAATCTTCGTTGGCCCCACGACTTTACCGTCGTGAGTTCCCGGCACAAGCTGCTTGCGTTGGAACAAAGACCGCTGCTCGTTGATTCTGATGATGAGGCCTTGGACGCCAAGCTTTGTGGCTTGGTCGAGGTGCTGACCGGATACGATGAACGCTCTCTGTATCGAGTTGCGGGTCCGATTTAACCCAAGGGTTTATTGCCGATACGTTGCAAGAAAATTTTTCAGCCGGCCCAAGGCTTCCCCTAATTGTTCAACGTGCGGCAAAAATACGACTCGGAAATGGTCGGCACGAGGCCAGCTAAAACCGCTGCCTTGAACCATAAGCACTTTCTCTTGCAGGAGCAGATCGAGGATGAATTGCTCGTCATCGTGAATGTTAAATTTAGCGGTATCGATTTTAGGGAAAAGATACAGCGCGCCTTTAGGCTTTACGCAAGAGACACCGTCTATGTCGTTTAGCAGTTGCCATGCGACGTTGCGTTGTTCGTAAAGTCGCCCACCCGGCGCTGTGAGCTCGTAGATGCTTTGGTGGCCGCCAAGAGCGGTTTGGATGGCGTGCTGGGCGGGTACGTTCGCGCATAACCGGGTGGAGGCCAGAATATTCAGTCCTTCGATATAGTCCTCTGCACGTTCACGAGCACCGCTAACGACCATCCAGCCGCAACGAAAACCGGCGACCCGATAGGATTTCGACAAGCCGCTAAAGGTCAGCATGAGTAGGTCATCTGCCAGCGAGGCAAGTGGAATATAAGGTTCTTCATCGAACAAAATTTTGTCGTAGATCTCATCCGCAAACATCACCAGGTCGAACTCGCGACCGATTGCTACCAGCTGCTCCAGCATGGCGCGCTGATACACCGCGCCCGTGGGGTTGTTCGGGTTTATAACCACCATGGCCTTGGTTTGCGGTGTGATCTTGCTGCGTAAATCCGCCAGATCGGGTTGCCAGTCGTTATCTTCGTCGCATAAGTAGTGTACCGCTTTGCCGCCACAAAGATTCACTGCAGCGCTCCAAAGCGGAAAATCAGGGCTTGGAATAAGCACCTCGTCGCCGTCGTTCACCAAGGCTTGGATCGACATGGCGACCAGCTCGGATACACCATTACCGATAAAAATATCGTCCACATCCACATCGGCGATGCCAATTTGTTGGCAATACTGCATAACCGCTTTGCGCGCCGGATACAGGCCTTTCGAATCGCAATAGCCCTGCGATTGGGGCACGTTGCGGATAACGTCTCGCAATATTTCTTCGGGTGCGTTAAATCCCCAGGGGGCTGGATTCCCAATATTGAGTTTAAGTACGGTATGACCGTCCGTTTCGAGCTGATCTGCTGCCTTTAGTACAGGTCCGCGAATTTCGTAACACACATTGTCGAGTTTGTTGGACTTTAAGATGGGCCCAAGTGTCCTCTGCGGTTCGGGGCTGTTCATAGCGGTTCCTGTTTGTTGGGCTACCGTGTCGCGGACAAGCGCTAGAATACCAACAGCGCTAAATTAGTTTTGCTAGTCTAAAGCCGGTGCTAGCGCTTAGCATCCTTAAAGTCATGAATTTGGAGAAAAAAGTGACGGTTGAAGTGGATAAAGTAGTCAAAACAGACGCCGAATGGCAGGCGCAGCTGTCAGCGGAAGAATATGCGGTCGCTCGGCAAGCGGCTACCGAGCGGCCTTTTACCGGCATGTATTGGGATGAGACGCGACCCGGTACGTATCACTGCAAATGTTGCGACAGTAAACTTTTTGATGCAGAAACCAAGTTTGATGCGGGTTGCGGTTGGCCAAGCTTCTATGCGCCGCTGTCCAGTGATGCGTTGGCGACACGCGAAGATTTAACGTTAGGTATGCGTCGAATAGAGGTGCTGTGCGCACGTTGCGATGCCCATCTTGGGCACGTATTTCCGGATGGCCCAAAACCTACTGGCCTGCGGTATTGTATGAACTCGGTGTCATTGACCTTGGAGGCAGGCCGATAGCTTGAGTTTCAAGGGGAGCGTTTAACGACCAATACCAGTTGGTCTGGGGAAGATTAAAAGGGGGGAGAGATGAGTCCAGCAGAGATAGCCGCTAAAGACCCACAACGGGCCGCATACATTATTGCAGAGACCGGTCAGGTCGTTACTTATGCCGAATTAGAAGCAGATGCGAACAGGGGCGCACAGTTTTTTCGCTCGCTTGGTTTACAGCGTGGCGACCACATCGCGCTGTTGTTAGAAAATCATCCGGATTTCTTCAAAATTTGTTGGGCGGCTCAGCGCTCGGGCTTGTATTTCACAGCGATCAGTTGGCGGTTACAGCAGGCAGAGGTTGAGTACATCGTTAACAATTGCGAAGCGCGGGTGTTTATCACGTCTGGCGACCGACGTGCGGTTGTAGAACCCCTTCAGGGTCGCATGGCACATGTTGAAGCGTGTTTTACCGTGGAAGGCGATATTCCCGGATACCGGTCTTGGCAGGATACCCTGGCAGCTATGCCGGCAGAGCCGATTGCAGACGAGTGTGAGGGCGCTGCCATGCTGTATTCCTCCGGCACGACGGGTTACCCGAAGGGAGTTAAACGTCCACTGCCTGAGCACGCCTATGGTGAAGGCGATGAAATCAACATAGCCGAGGTGTTGTACGGCTGTAACGAACAATCGATTTATCTGTCACCTGCGCCGCTGTATCACGCGGCGCCGCTCGCGTTCACGATGGGTTGCCTTCGCAATGGTACGACCGTCGTAGTGATGCAGCATTTTGAGGCGGAATACGCCCTAGAATGTGTTGAGAGATATCAGATTACCCACAGTCAATGGGTGCCAACGATGTTTGTGCGTATGCTGAAGCTGCCAGAGGAGGTTCGCACTAAATATGACGTCAGTACCATGCAGGCAGCGATTCATGCGGCGGCGCCATGTCCGATTCCGATCAAAGAAAAAATGATCGAATGGTGGGGGCCAGTGATTTTTGAATATTACGCAGGAACCGAGGGTAATGGTTTTGTGCAGTTAAATTCCGAGGAATGGCTTGAACATAAGGGTTCCGTGGGTAGGCCACTGAACTGTGAGTTGCACATCTGTAACGACGAGGGTGAGGAAGTGCCTGTGGGCGAATCGGGTACGATTTACTTTGCCGGCGGCGGTACTTTTGAATATTACAAAGACACTGAGAAGACTCAGGGCTCCTTGCATGCCAAAGGTTGGACCACGCTTGGGGATGTGGGTTATTTGGATGAGGACGGGTTTCTCTATCTGACGGATCGCAAGCATTTCATGATTATTTCTGGCGGCGTCAACATTTATCCTCAAGAAGCGGAAAATGTCTTGATCAATCATGACAAGGTGATGGATGTAGCCGTATTCGGCGTGCCCAATCCTGACTTCGGGGAAGAGGTGAAAGGTGTGGTGCAGCTGCGTAACCCAGAAGAGGCCAGCGCGTTGTTGGAGGTCGAACTGATCGATTATTGTCGAGAACACTTATCTGCGATCAAATGCCCACGCAGCATCGATTTTCGTGACGAATTGCCTCGCCATCCAACCGGCAAGCTCTATAAGCGCTTGTTGAAAGATGAATATTGGAATACTGCGAATTGAACGTTTCAGCGTCGACGCAACAGGTTGGCCGGTGAGTATTGATCACTCAGTGGCCGTTTGCGTAGATTCCAGTCTGGGCGAGCGCCGTCAGCGAGTGCGACCTCTTCAGCGATGCGGGTGATCGGCACGCCGTAGGGCTCTAATCTCGTCTTGAGGGCGTCAGCGCGCGCCAACAGCAGCGCTTCCTCTTGGGGGGTGCGATCATCCGAACTGCGTTGCGCTTGTGGAATTAAGATGACGCGATTGCCGGTATCTTTACGCCGATAATTAATAAAGTCTCCGAACACCTGACGATAGCTGTTGGATTCGTGATGATACAAATTGCTCGACGAGAAGGTGTTGGCGACTAAGGTGCCGTTAGGCGTCAATAAGTCGCGCATTTCTTGCAGGTATTCCACGGTCATTAAATGCTCTGGAATATAGTCGCCATTGAAAGCGTCTAAGACGACTAGGTCATAGCGTTGGCCTTTAATTTTGGCGCGTTTACCAAATACCCTTGCGTCTTCGGTAAAAATTCGGTTTTGCGCGTCTGTGCGGTAACCAAAGTAATCGGTGGCGACTCGAATAACCGCTGGATCGATTTCTACGGTATCAATCACGGAAGAAGGAACGAGTTCGCGAAGCGCCATGGGCAGCGTGCCGCCGCCGAGCCCGACAATAAGAATTCTTTTAGGTGTCGGATTGAAGAGCAAGGCTGCCATGGTCATCTGGGCATAGGTAAATACCATTCTTTTGGGTTGCGCTAGGTCCTTGCAGCTCTGGTTGCTGTCTGACCGGACCAAGGTGAACTTTAAGCACAGCAGGTCATTATTCTGATGTACGAGAATGCGGGTATACAGTGAGCGTTCTTCGTGCAACACACCGTACTTGTCCGGGGCTGCTGCAGCATGAGTTGGCCAGAAGATAGAAAACAAAATGAACAGACGAATCCTCATGCGATCGTGACCTTGTGCGTGGCATTCATGACTTATTTGCTGAGGAATCTGTCTGCGGTGAAGGCCAGCACTGCGAGGAGTGCTAAGCAACTGATTAACAGCGTGATAATGGTGTTCATTTCAAACCACAAGACAAAGTAGAACGAGGTCATTAGCGTGCCAATGGCGCTGCCTAGGGTTGAAACGAAATAGAGCGCACCTGCCACGCGACCCGACTCGGCGACGTTGTCTACCAATAACCTAACGGAATAAGGCGAAATCATGCCTAAAATCACGGTGGGTAGACCGAATAGGACGATCGAGGCGATAAGTGATCCGTAGCGTGGGTCTTCTACGCGCAGAAAAATGAATTCCATTAACGCCTGCGCGTAGACTGTGAGGGGCAGCAGCAGCAAGGCGGCCACTGCGAAAATTGCGGCGAACCGGCTGGAAGACGGGTTGTGCACAGACAGCCTGCCGCCCAACAGGTAGCCGATAGACAATGACAGCATAAAGATTGTGATGATGCTGCCCCAGACGTAAATGCCGCTGCCGAAATAGGGCGCAAGGATACGCCCGCCCAGCAGCTCAAGTGACATGATCACAAAACCGCCGCTAAAGGCGAGCAAGTATATGACGGGGATCAACGGGTTCTCGCTATTTTTTATCGGTGACTTAGTTCAGCTCTTCGGTGGGCGCGCCGCTGTCCTTCCAGCCCCGGTAGCCCTCGCCGATATGGCAAACATTTTCGAGACCCATGTCTTGAACGGTTTTTGTCGATAAAGCAGAGCGCCACCCGCTTTGGCAATAAAACACGATTTTTTTACCCGACGCGAAAACCTCTTTGTGGTAAGGCGAAGACGGGTCGACCCAAAACTCCAGCATCCCGCGTGGTGCATGGAATGCGTTAGGAATTTTGCCTTCTCGCTGCAATTCGCGTGGATCTCGCAGGTCGACGAACAACGTGTTGTCGTCTTCGAGCAATGCCTCGGCCTGGTCGATGTCCAGGGTTTCAATTTCGGCCAGCGCGTTATCAATCAGATCGCGATGCGTCACTTTAAGCATAGGAGTCCCCTTGATTATTTGCCCTGCCAATTGGGTGGGCGCTTTTCGGCAAAGGCCTTAGGCCCCTCAATAAAGTCGGCGCTACCGACCATGGCCTGCACGCTCGTATATTTAGCTTCCATCGCCTCTTGCAGTGAGGCGCTGTCCAGACTCTTGTAAACAACATCTTTGCTGGCGCGTATAGACAGCGGTGCGCACGCAATGATCTGTTGCGCCCAGTTCATTGCCGCATCCATAAGCTGCTCGTGTGGTACGACTTCGTTGACGAAGCCAAGTTGTACGCCTTCTTCTGCGCTGACGTGACGACCTGTAAGGATCATGCCAAGCGCCCGCTTTGGACCGATTTGCCGGGGTAATCTATTTAAGCCGCCGGCGAGTGCTGCAAGGCCGACTTTTGGTTCGGGCAGAGCAAATTTGGCTTTATCTGATGCGATGATGAGATCGCAGGCCAGCGCGATTTCAAATCCGCCGCCCATGGCGACACCGTTAACAGCGGCGATTACTGGTTTATGCATGTCAAAACGAGAGGTCAGCCCGCCAAAGCCCCGGGGCATTGGTACCCGCTCGCCGCCTTCGGCTTGATAGCGTAGGTCATTGCCGGCACTGAATCCGCGGCCTTCGCCGGTGATTATGGCCACCCAAAGATCATCGTCAGCGGCAAAGTCGTCGAACACCTCACCCAATTCGGCGTTACCCGGGGGGTGTAACGCATTCAGCCGATCGGGCCGATTGATCCGTACGGTCATGATGTGGTCGGCTTTTTCTACTAGACAATATTCGCCCATGATTCCTCTCCATTCCTGATGTAAAAGACTGCTGCTACAACCTTAACCGAACATGCCCAAGTGTGAACAGTCGTTGAATTGGCCTAGGCTGGCCTCGTCGCCAAGTTTAAGTTCGGTGAGGCTGCAATTGTTAAAATGGTAGTCGCCCCACTTGCTAGGATCGTCATGCAGCAGCGTTGCTAGGGCGATGGCCATGGCGGCACCATGACTGACCACGAGTACCGTGCCGTCGTCGTTGTGTGATTGTGTAATCTGTTCAAGGCTGTTGCGCATGCGCAGCGCGACGTCAGCAAGGCTTTCGCCATTTGGTGGCCGCCACTGTGGGTCCTTGGTGCACCGTTCAGTCAACTGATGGTCGATTTGCAGTTGGCTGTATTTTTCTCCTTCCCAGTCGCCGATTGACATCTCAGCAAGCCCGTCAATGATCTTGGGTTGGTGCGGCAAGTGAGCGGTGGCCAATCTGCCGGTATGTTTGCAGCGCTGTAGAGGGCTGGTGTAGACCGCACTGATTTCTTGGATACGACGCAACGCTCTGGAGGTTAACGACGCCTGAATACGCCCTTTTAAGGTCAGTGCACTGTCCGTCGAACCATGCCAGCGCCCTTGTCGATTGGCTTTTATTTGCCCGTGGCGCAACAGTAAAAGAGTAATGCTCATGTTTTTGCGGCTTCGCCGGTGTGTCCAAAGCGCTCTGCCACCAAACAAGCTACCAAGTCACCTTCGACATTTACTGCCGTGCGGAATGTATCTAACGGCCGCTCAATAATTAGCAGCAATCCTATCGCTTCGAGCGGAATGCCTACGGCGATTAAAACAAGCTGCATTCCAGCCATTGAGCCTGACGGCATGCCTGGCGCACCGACAGACGACAACATGGCAACGATGAATACCGCAACGATGCCCACTGTGCCCAGTTCGACACCGAACATGTAGGCAAGGAACACCGCAGCGACCCCTTCGAATAAAGCGGTACCGTCCATGTTGGCAGTAGCGCCGAGAGGCAAAACAAATGCGCTCCGCGCACGTTTTACCTGCAGCTGCTGCTCTGCAGTGGTCATTGATAATGGCAAGGTGGCGGCGCTGGAGGAGGTCGCGAGTGCAGTAATCAACGGTTGGACGATTAGTTGCAGGAAGCGCCACGGCGCAATGCCAGATACCCACCAGGCCAGTGTCGGC